>Ga0208390_1000482_pt1 | contig 14454 bp, 16 predicted proteins | sample Knorr_S7_td_Surf_FD_185594 | JGI IMG/M metagenome (GOLD analysis project Ga0208390, IMG submission 185594) | Marine microbial communities from Southern Atlantic Ocean transect - Knorr_S7_td_SurfaceA_ad_6m_LV_A (SPAdes) (version 2) | ecosystem: Environmental > Aquatic > Marine > Oceanic | place...
GAGAACCGGACTATAAAAAATTAAGAATGTAATTTATCTGGCACATTGATTGCTTATAAAAAGCATGAAATTATTTAAAGTATCAATAATATTCACTATATTTTTTCTTTTATCAATTAAAGAAACATTCGCAGACAAAATTGAAAAATTAAATTTATGTGAGAATAAAATTCAAAATATTGAAATGCAAACTGATATTCCAAAAGGACTTCTTGTTGGTATAGGAAAAGCTGAGGCAATTAGAAAAATAAAAAATAAATTTGTCATTTGGCCTTGGACAATAAATCATGCTGGCAGAAGTATGTTTTTTGATACTAAAAAACAGATGAAAAATTATGTTTATAAAAATTTAAAAAAAAACGATTTTAATATTGATGTTGGTTGTATGCAGATTAATATCAAATGGCATAAAAATAATTTTAAGAAAATATCCGATATGTTTGAGGTTAATCCTAATGTTTCATATGCAGCTTCATTTTTAAAACAATTAAAAAGTAAACATGGTTCATGGGATAAAGCCATTAAGCATTACCACTCTTCTGATCCAAAAAAGAATAATCCTTATCTAATTAAAGTTAAAAGTTATTGGAAAAAAGTTGAAGATGAGAAAATAATCAAAACTAAAAATATTAAATACGAAAGTATTAAAAAAATAAAGCAAACCTCACTTGCTAATATGATTAGAAAAAGACAACCTTATTTGTTTGAGAGAATTGAGAAAGTTAAATTTTTTAGAAATATATTCTCACAAAATTAAATTAATTAATTGATTAAAACTTAATTAACGTAAATAGTTAAAGTGTTAATCATTTAATTTTTATTGTGAGGTTGTGAGTATGAATGTAAAGGAAGCTTTCATTTCGAGAAGATCTGTAAGAAGGTTTCTTCCAGATCCAATACCAAAAGACAAAATAAAAAATATTTTAGAGTGTTCAGCTTTTGCTCCTAGTGGACATAATATACAGCCTTGGCATGTATATGTCGTGGAGGGCAAAAAAAAGGAAGCAATTACAAACTCTATTTTAGAATCTATTGAAAATGGTTCTGCTAAAAATTTTAAACAAGAATTTGATTATTACCCAACTGAGTGGTTTGAACCATTTATTTCTAGAAGAAGAGCAGTTGGTTTTGAACTTTACAAGCTTCTTAACATTAAAAGAGATGATTTTAAAGCTAGAGATAAACAAATGCAGGAAAATTTTCATTTTTTTGGTGCACCGCTTGGAATGTTTATAACCATGGATAGGCGACTTGCTACAGGAACATTCATGGATGTTGGTATGTTTATTCAAAGTATATTAGTGGGTGCTAGAGGAGAAGGATTGCATACCTGTGGTCAAGTTGCTTTTACAAGATTTCATACATTAATTGCAGGCCATTTAGGATTCAAAGAAAACGAAATGTTAGTCTGTGGAGTTTCAATTGGTTACGAGGATACAAATGCTCCTGAAAATGCCTTGCGAGTTGAAAAATTAAATTACACAGACTTTACTACTTTTTTGTCGTAATTAAATTTAACTTACTTAAGACCTATAAATATGAAATTACTAAATCTTGATAGTTCTAAAACTTACTCAATACCAGATCTATATCTCAATATAGGACATTTGTTAGATCATTTTATGATGCTTATTTTTGCCAAGGCAGCATTTGATGCGGGTAGAGAATTTGGTTTATCTTATGAAGAAATTATTATTTATGGAACTTTAGGTGTAGTTTTATTTGGAGCTGCAGCTCCCTTAGCGGGTTGGTTAGCTGATAAATTTTCAAGAGCTATATTAATTACAATTTATCCTTTTGGTTTGGCCCTGGGTGCATTACTAACTGCTTTTTCAAATTCTGTAGAGATGTTAGGAATATCATTAGGTATTCTAGGGTTTTTTGCAGCAATTTACCATCCTGTTGGTATTGCAATGATTACAAAAAGACCAGGTAAAGTAGGTTTAAGGCTAGGTATAAATGGTGTTTGGGGTAATATGGGGGTAGCTTTAGCACCAGTCATGACTGGATTTCTAATAGCTTATGCTGATTGGAGACTGGCTTTTATGCTACCTGCTATTTTTTGTAGTATATTTGGAATTACTCAATTACTTTCTTTTATAGAGTTAGATGAAAATATATCAAATTCAAAATCAAAAATTCAAAATGAAAAAAATCAAGTTTTAAAGGATGGATGGAAAACAGTTCTAATTTGCTTAAGTATTGTTACATTATCTGGAGGATTTATCTTTGGTTCAATGACATTTCTAATACCAAGATTATTTGAAATCAATTTATCAGAAATTTCCAATGATATTGCAATAACAGGAATATTAGCAGGATTAGTTTATGCTTTTGCTTCATTTGCTCAAATTGGGACAGGTTGGTTGGCTGATAAAATTCCTCCGAAATATGTTTTATCAGCTATGGGTGTTGGTCAATTAATTTTCATTTTCTTAGCAAGTTTTTCATTTGATTACAGTCTATTATTCATTATGTTAGCTGGGATGTTATTTGTCTTTGGGCAAGTTCCTATTACAGATATTATTTTGGTAAAATATGTTCAAGATAGTTGGAGAGGTCGAGTGCTTTCAATCAAGTTTATGGTTAATTTATGTGCTGGTGCTGCAGTCTTGCCAGCAATATCTATTTTGTTAAAAAATGGATATGATTTTTCTCATGTTTTAAAATCATTGGCTTTTATTTCAATTGCTGTAATTGTTTCTGGAATGCTTTTGCCTAATAAATCATCAAATTTTATTATCGCCAAACAAAAATCTTTATAAATACCAAATATTACCTAAGTTGACGCCATGAAAAATACTCAAATATTAATTTTTACAGATCTTGATGGTTCGTTATTAAACCATAATAACTTTGAGTTTAGAGAGATAAAAAATTTTATTTTAAATTGTATTAAAAATGGTATTAAGATTATACCAAACACTAGTAAAACAAAGTCAGAAATTGAGGTGTTTCTTGACCAATTAGGGCAAAATCTTCCTTTTGTTGTTGAAAATGGTGCGGCAATACATAATCTCGATCTAGTTCATCGTAAATTCAAATTTAAAAATAACTCTCTTGTATTTAGTAGATCTGTAAATGAAATTCTAGAGCTATTTGAGAAGCGTATACCTATAGAATTAAAAAAAAGGTGTTCTTTTTTAAAAGATATGAGTTCAATAGAACAGATGAAAATACTTGGTCTTAATAAAAAATATCTACCATTTGCACTAAATAGAGAATATTCAATGCCGTTAGTTTTTGATGGTTCCAAAGAATTAGTAAATAAATTTACTGTTCTTTTAAAAAAAATTGGTATGAAACTCCATGAGGGTGGAAGAATTTATAATATATGTGACGATTGTTCAAAAGGTAAAGCAATGACAACATTAATTGAAAAGTTAAAAAATGATTTTAATTTCAAGTCATATACAATAGTTATAGGGGATAGCCCTAATGATATTTCAATGTTAAATGTTTCCGATCAACCTTGTATTATTCCTTTACCAAACAGAAATAATTTATGTCACTTGAAAGATCAAAATATAATTAGAGCAACACAAAGCGCACCACAAGGTTGGGAAGAAGTGGTTAGAGCTTCGCTTAAAAAAATAAATTTTGAATTGGAAGGATAGTAAAATGGGTAGTTTTTATCAAAATGGTATAGTTGCAAATTTACATGATTTTTCATATGGAACATCTTTGAAAGGAAATTATACAAAAATAGAAAATGACTTAATGAAATTTTCCAAAGATAACCCGATGGAATTAATTCTTCCATGTTTGTTTTCTGAGATAAGCGGTAAGGCTCTACCCAAAATTATTGATGAAATTAATAAGACTAAATTTTTAAATCATATAGTCATAGGTTTAGATAGGGCAAACAAAAATCAATACAAAGAATCTTCTAATTTCTTTAAAAACTTAAAAACACCTCATTCCATTCTTTGGAATGATGGACCAAGATTAATGGAACTTGATAATGAATTAAAAGAAAAAGGTTTGTCACCTAAAGAATTTGGTAAGGGTAGAAATGTTTGGTTTTGCATTGGCATGACCCTAGCTAGGGGTAAGGCGGAATCTATTGCTTTACATGATTGTGATATCTTAACCTACGAAAAATCTTTGTTAGCAAAACTTTTTTACCCTGTAGCTAATCCAGTTTTTAATTTTCAGTTTTGCAAGGGATATTATCCTCGAGTTGCAGATGGAAAAATGAACGGAAGAGTTTCTCGTTTACTTGTTTTTCCTTTACTTCTTGCAATGGAAAAGACAATTGGTCGAAGTGAATATTTAGATTTTATGAAATCTTTCCGATATCCCTTAGCAGGAGAATTTTCTTTTAGAAGAAACTTGTTACCAAGACTAAGAATTCCTTCTGATTGGGGCTTAGAGATTGGTGTGTTGTCTGAAATGCAACGAAATCATGCTAGCAATAGAATATGCCAAGTTGATTTGGCTCAGAAATATGACCATAAACATCAAGACCTTTCAGAAGATGATGATAATGCAGGACTTTCAAGAATGTCTATCGACATTACAAAGGCGTTAATAAGAAAACTTGCAACTCAGGGAAATATTTTTACTCTAGAGACATTCAGAAGTATTAAAGCAACTTATTATAGGGCGGCACTTGATATGATAGATATATATAGAAGTGATGCACAGATGAATGATTTAAATTATGATTCCCATATTGAAGAAAAAACTGTGGAGTTATTTGCTTTAAATATAATGAAGGCTGGGGAAACTTTTTTTGAAAACCCAATGGAGACACCGTTTATTCCTACGTGGAATAGGGTTTTAAGTGCCATACCAGATTTTTTAGATAGATTAAAATTTAGTGTTGAATTAGATAATGAAGATGTCAGAAATTAAATTTAAACAAGATATTAATTTAGATATTTTAAAAAGATTAAACTATATTTATGAAACAATAATTTCTAAAGAAGAAACTTTAGAGTACTCCAAAAAAATTAATAGACTTATTAATCATTATAAAAAAACGGAATTTAAAACTGAAACAAAAGACTCATGGTCTGAAAACACAATATTATTAATCACATATGCAGACAGTATTAGTAAAGGTATATCAGGAAAAAGTCTACACAACTTTGGAGAATTTTATAAAAAGTACCTTAAAAAATTTATAAATAGTATTCATTTCCTTCCATTTTACCCATCAAGCGGTGATGGTGGTTTTTCTGTCAAAAATCATTTTGAAGTTGATGAAACCTATGGAGCATGGGAAGATATCAAAGTATTATCAAAAAATGCTAAAATAATGGTTGATTTGGTTTTAAATCACGCATCTTCCGAAGGTCAATGGTTTAAAAATTTTTTAAAAGAAAAAAGACCTGGCAAAAATTATTTTTATATTGTTGATAAAGATTATGACTGTAGTAATGTTGTAAGACCGCGTGACCATAATCTTCTTTCAGAAATAAAAATCTTAAATGAAAATAAATTTTTATGGTGTACTTTTAGTCATCATCAAATTGATTTGAATTTTAAAAATCCTGAAGTTTTATTAGAATTTATTGACCTAATACTTAGACTAGCATCCTATGGTATTAAAATCTTTCGATTAGATGCAGTTGCTTTTATTTGGAAAAAAACTGGAACAACTTGTCTTAATCTACCTCAAACTCACGAAATAATTAAATTATTAAGAGATATTGTAGATCAATTAGAGAAAGATATTATAATTGTTACTGAAACGAATTTACCCAAACAAGAAAATTTAAGTTATTTTGGTAAAAATGATGAGGCTCACTGGGTATATAACTTTTCATTACCACCTTTAATTATAAATACTTTTTTATTTGAGGATTCAAAAGCTCTTACAAAATGGAGCATGAAAATGCCGCCTGCTCAAATAGGAAACGCCTATCTTAACTTTATTGCATCACATGATGGTATTGGAATGAGACCTGCTGAAGGTGTGTTAACTGATAAAGAAATAAAAAAAATGCTTCAGAGGCTTAAGAAAAATGGAAGCCAGTTTTCAATGAGAAAACTATCTAATGGTGAAGAAAAAGTATATGAAGCTAACATTTCATTATTTGACGCTCTAAAATTCACTGATAATGATGAAAAAGGAAGATTTGACTTAAAAAGATTTATTGCCGCTCATTGTATAATTTTAGCAATTGAGGGAGTTCCAGCTTTTTATTTTAATTCATTGTTTGCAACAAAAAATGATAAGAAAGCCTTTGATAGTTCTGGCATTAAAAGAAACCTGAATAGATATAAGTGGGATTATTCATCTCTAGTTAATTTAATAAATAAAAAAGATAGTGTTGAGTATAACAGTTATCATGCATTTAAAAATATTATTTCTATAAGAAAAGCCCAGCCTGCTTTTCATCCAAACGCAACTCAATTTACTCTTAATTTAGATAATAATATTTTTTCTGTTTGGAGACAGAGTAGAGACAGAAAGCAGAGCATTTTTGCTTTAACAAATGTGTCTTCAAAAACTGTAAAAGTTAATAGTAACCAGATTAATTTAATTGATGATGAACAATGGTTTGACTTATTAAGCCCAAATGAAAAAATAACAGATGGGAAATTTATAAAACTGAATCCTTATCAAACTGTATGGATTACAAATTTTAAAGTATAAAATTTAATATTAATTTAAGGACAATCCACCTTGTTCATTTAGAAAAGATGTTATTGAGTCTACACCAGTATTATTTCTCATCTGACCAAAAACATAAGGTAATTTATTTCTAGCTATTTCAACATCATTTTTCATTTTATCAAGATCAACGCCAACATGTGGTGCAAGATCTGTTTTGTTTACAAGCAAAAAATCTGATTTTGTAATAGCAGGCCCTCCTTTTCTAGGAATATCACCTCCCATTCCTACATCAATTACATAAATAGATAAATCTACCAATTCAGGGCTAAAAGTAGCAGCTAAATTATCACCTCCTGATTCAATTAATATTAATTCTAAGTCAGGAAACTTTTCTTTTAATTCATCGACTGCTAACAAATTAATTGAAGCATCTTCTCTAATAGCGGTATGTGGACATCCACCTGTTTCAACTCCTTTAATTCTTTCCAAAGGAAGTGCCTGTGCTTTCATAAGATATTCTGCATCCTCAATTGTATAAATATCATTAGAAATAACTGCCATTGAGACTTTTTTAGAGAGTTTTTTGCATAAAGCCTCTGTTAAACTAGTTTTGCCTGCACCTACAGGACCTCCAATTCCTACTTTAAGTGGTCCAAAGTTATTAATCATGTTTGATATATCCTATTATTTAATGTTTCATGATACATGCTACTTAAGTCAGACAAAAAAGCAGAACTTCCTAAATTATCGATATGTGCAATTTTATTAATGTTTGCTTGTTCTTCAATAACTGGCAATAAGTTAATTAGAATTTTCTGTCCCTCACTCTGACCTAAGGGGATATGTTTAATTCCAACATTAATAAGATTTGATACAAAGCTTTGTAGAAAGGCAATTAATAATTTTTCTAGTGGTATTTCAAAATATGAACCAGCTTTTCCAATAGCTGTTGGATAAGCTAAATTTCTATCAATTTTATAACCCCAATTTTCTTTAATGTTTTTACAAAAAGCTTTTCCTAGATTAGAAGATTCAATCCATCTTTCTTTAGAAGAGCAAAGAGCAAATGCAAGTTCATTTACTTCTTCACCATTATAAGCGTTGGCAAGTAAAATACTGTCAGTTTTCCCAGTACCATTTACAATTAAATGTTTTGTCCATTCTTCCAAACTAATTTTATCATATACAAATTCATATTCAATTGCAGCTTCCAAACCATGAGAAAAGTTAAAGCTACCTATAGGAAAGCTTGGAGAAAACCAAGAAAGTAGTAACTGATGATAATCAAAAGTTGATTGTTTTTGGTTAATGCTTGTGTCCATGAGTTCTACCTAAACCATATGCACCACCTTCTGGGTTAAATTCTTCTTTAACTTTTTTTACAGATCCACCCAGCTTTATGATTAAGTTTTCAATTACATTATCAACTTGTATTAAAAGTCTCTTATTTTCAATCTGGCAAGGAATATGTCTATTACCAATATGCCAAGTTATTTTCATAAGGTTATTACTTGTAATTTCTAATAGCTCTTCCTCAGCAGATTTAATTAAAATGATTGATCCATTATCAAGTAAAAATCCGTCATTTTTTTTTAAAGAAACAGTCTCTGATAAATTTACTAAAAACCCAAAATTATTATCAGAAACAAGCTTTTTTCTTCGAATAAACCTTTGATCATAAGTTAAGGTTATAGTATCTTTTATTTTCTTGTTTTCTGGATTAACTAAAATTTTCTCTGAAATCATTATTTTCTCTAAAATAAAAAATATCTCTGAGCCATAGGTAATTCTGTAGCTGGCTCGCAGGTAAGAATTTCTCCATCAGCTGTAACCTCATATGTTTCAGGATCAACTGAAATATCTGGACAATAATTATTATAAACCATATCTTTTTTTGAGATGTCTCTTGTTTTCTCCACCGCAACAGTGTTTTTAGCAAGTTTTAATGAATCTAAACTTCCAGATTTAGTAGAATCTTTACTTACAAAAGTAATTGAAGATGTCTCTAAAGATCTTCCATAAGAAGAAAACATTGGTCTTGTATATACAGGCTGTGGAGTTGGAATTGATGCGTTAGGATCACCCATTTGAGCACAAGCAATGCTTCCACCAAGCATCACAATCTCTGGCTTTACACCAAAAAAAGCTGGATCCCATATCACAATGTCAGCTCTTTTACCTACAGTTATTGAACCTATATGGTTAGATAAACCGTGAGTTATAGCTGGATTAATTGTATATTTAGCTACATATCTTTTAACTCTTACATTATCATTATCACCTTTTTCTTCCTGTAGACGACCTCTTTGAACTTTCATTTTGTGAGCTGTTTGCCATGTTCTTATGATAACTTCTCCAACCCTTCCCATTGCTTGACTGTCAGAAGCTATAATTGAAAAAGCACCTAAATCATGAAGAATATCCTCTGCAGCTATAGTCTCTTTTCTAATCCTACTTTCTGCAAACGCAACATCTTCTGGAATTGATTTATCTAAATGATGACATACCATAAGCATATCCAAATGCTCTTCTAAAGTATTTATAGTATAGGGTCTTGTTGGATTAGTTGATGATGGTATTACATTTTCATTCCCACAAACTTTTATAATATCAGGAGCATGGCCTCCACCAGCACCTTCGGTATGAAAGGCATGAATTGTTCTGTTATTAATTGCTTTTATAGTATTTTCAACAAAACCACTTTCATTCAACGTATCTGTATGTATCATTACTTGAACATCCATCTTGTCAGCTACATTTAGACAGTTATCTATAGCACCAGGAGTGGTTCCCCAATCTTCGTGTAATTTCAGTGCGCATGCCCCAGCGTTTACCTGTTCAATTAATCCCTCTGGTTTAGAAGAATTGCCTTTACCAGCAAATGCAAGATTCATAGAAAAAGCATCCGCTGATTGTATCATTTTACCTATATGCCAAGATCCAGGCGTACATGTTGTTGCCAATGTTCCATGAGCAGGTCCAGTACCACCTCCTAGCATTGTTGTTAAACCTGAGTGAAGAGCATCATCAATTTGTTGAGGACATATATAGTGGATGTGAGAATCAAATCCTCCTGCTGTAATGATTTTACCTTCACCTGCGATTATTTCTGTGCCAGGTCCTATAATAATATCAATTTTTGGTTGAGTGTCAGGATTTCCAGATTTTCCAATTTTTTGAATAACACCATCTTTAATTCCAATATCGGCTTTAAATATTCCATTTACATCAACTATCAGTGCGTTTGTAATAACAGTATCAACGGCGCCATCTTTTCTTGTAACTTGTGATTGGCCCATACCGTCTCTAATTACTTTTCCACCACCAAATTTCACTTCCTCGCCATAGACAGTTAAATCATTTTCAACTTCTATAAACAAGTCTGTGTCAGCCAATCTAACTTTGTCACCAGTCGTAGGGCCAAACATTTCTGCATATGATGATCTTGTTATTTTTGAACTCATTACAAGGCTCCCATAATTTTCTGATTAAACCCAAAAATATTTTTATCACCTTTGATATTAATTAAATTTACCTCTCTTGTTTGACCTGGTTCAAAGCGAACTGCAGTTCCAGCTGCAATATCTAGTCTCATTCCTTTTGTTTTATCCCTGTCAAAAGATAAAAATTCGTTTGTTTCATAGAAGTGATAGTGGCTACCAACTTGGATTGGTCTATCGCCTGTATTTGAAACTTTTATCATCAAAGCATCAGAATCTTTATTTAAAACTATTTCATCAGATTTTGTAATAATTTCTCCAGGTATCATTTAAATCTCCATTATCTTATAGGATGATGAACTGTGACTAATTTTGTGCCATCGGGAAATGTGGCTTCAACTTGAACTTCATGTATCATTTCAGGAATCCCACTCATACATTCATCCTTTTTAACAACATGAGCACCAGCTTCCATTAAGTCTGCAACGGTGCGTCCTTCTCTAGCTCCTTCAACAACAAAATCTGAAATTAAAGCTATTGCCTCAGGGTAGTTAAGTTTGATTCCTCTACTTTTTCTATTTCTTGCAACTATTGCAGCTAAGCTAATTAAGAGTTTATCTTTTTCTCTAGGTGATAATTTCATGTTCTCTCCCTAACTGTTCCATACTTTTGGAATGTTATCATCAGCAAGTATTGATATTAAATTTTTTTGTATTGATTTCAAATCATATGCATCTTTGGCAACCATTCTGACTAATATCTTATCATTCCATTTAGAATGAGACAACAACACTGTTTCTGAGTTTTTTAGAATTTCAGATAAAGTATTCTCATAAGATAATAGTTTTTTTCCGTAGATAAAAATATTAGATATTGCAACTCCATTCTTAGCTGAAGCAATATTTGATAGAGTTTCTCTAATATTTCCATTTAAATTTAATGCTTCAGCGTGAATCAATTTTTTATTTACATTTATTCTCCAATTATCATTGAAATAACCCTTTTCAAGATATTCACCCATAGCTGTTCTTCCAAATATTGTGGTTTCAGCTAATACTAAATTTGAATTAGGATTTAAATTTACTTCAATGTTTCTGTCAAAATTACAGTTATTAAATAAAATTAATTCTTGTGGTATCCAAAAAAGATTACTTGTGTCATCCATTGTTAAAGAAATTTTAATTTTAGCCTGTTCATTTAATCCCTTATAAGCTCTTTCGGCGGTTTGAGTAGTTAAAAAAATTTTGGATTTATTAACAATTTCAAAATCATAAGAAAAACTATCACCACTTGTAATTCCACCAGCAGTGTTGACTAAAACTAATTCTTTAAATTTTTGAGAAGATTTAGGGTAAAATACTTTTGCAGAACCTGATTGGTAAAAGCGATTTATTTCATTATTATTTATTTTAACATCAATTTTGCCGTGAGCTCTTTGAAAGTTTGTTTTTATATTTAACATTTATATGCTAACAGCTTTCCTTAATTTTTTTTCTTCAATTGCATCTTTCTTACCTTCATAGACGATTTCACCCCTAGTGATTGCAAAAATGTAATCAGCCCTTTTAAATGCAAAATCAAAAAATTGTTCAACAAGAACTATAGCCATGTTTTTTTGAGACTTCAAATAATCTATAACTTCACCAATTAATGTAATTATATTGGGCTGTATACCTTCTGTAGGTTCGTCCATTAATAAGAGTTTAGGTTTGGTAATTAGGGCACGTGCTATAGCCAGTTGTTGTTGTTGTCCACCCGACAAGTCACCTCCTTTTCTTGACAACATTTTTTTTAGAATTGGAAACAATTCGTAAATTTGTTTTGGAATAAATTGATCCTCTTTTTTTAAAACTGAAAAACCCGACATAAGATTTTCCTCTACAGTAAGTAAGGGAAATATAAATCGTCCTTGTGGAACATAACCAACACCTAAAGAGGCTAGTTGGTGCGCTCTAAAATTAGTTACATTGTTATTATTCAAAAAATAATCACCTGAACTACTAGGATGATTACCAGATAAAACTTTTAATAAAGAAGTTTTACCAACACCATTAGATCCCATCAAACAAGTTATTTCTCCCTTAGCAGCACTTAAGGAAATATTATATAAAATTTGAGATGATCCATAATGAAGATTTATGTTACTTATTTTAAGCAATTCTATCTCCCTAGGTATACATCTATAACTTTATTATTCTTAGACACATGTTCTAGAGATCCCTCTGCTAAAACAGTACCGTCATGTAAAACTGTAACTCTACAGTCTAATGACTTAATAAATTCCATATCATGTTCTACAACAATTACAGATTGGTTTTTTGATAAATTCTTTAAAAGACTTACTGTTTTTTGTCTTTCAGGAGCAGTCATTCCCGCTGCTGGCTCGTCTATAAGCAACAAATTAGGTTTCTGTGCTAACAACATTCCAATTTCCAGCCATTGTTTTTGCCCATGACTTAATTGACCTGCTAGCGTATGAACGTTTTTGATTAAATTTACTTCAGAAGCTATTCCATTTATTGCTTCTTCATCTTTTTTAGATATTGTATAAAATAAGGTTGATAATGGTGTCCTGGATTTTCTAAGTGACAACAATAAATTTGCAAAAACAGTTTGTGTTTCGATCAAAGTTGGTTTTTGGAATTTTCTACTAATTCCCGTTTCTACAATTTGAGCCTCATTCAATCTTAAAAGGGACAGATTTTTTTCACCCCACAAAACAGTTCCATTGTCTGGTTTAGTCTTTCCAGTAACTATGTCCATAAAAGTTGTTTTTCCAGCTCCATTTGGACCAATAATAGCCCTTAGTTCATTATAACCAATTGAAAAACTAAGATCATTAATAGCTTTAAAACCATCAAAGGAGACACTAATACCATTAACTTCCAATAGCATACTCATAATTCTTTATCTCCGAAAATTTTTTCTATCAAACCTCCGATCCCCTTTGGTGCATAAAGTGTCGTTAAAACAAATGTTAAGCCAAGAATTACTACCCACCAATCAACCCAATTTAGAGTAAATATTCCAAAGTTAAAATTAGGAATTTGTCCACCAGTAAAAAAACTTGATGCAAGAGATACAAAGGCTGCTCCTATTACTGCACCATAAAGATACCCCCTTCCACCTATAGCCACCCAAACTGCTAGATAAATTGACGCAATTGGAGCTAGCTCTGCTGGATTTATAATTCCTGCTTGGGGATAGTAAAGAGCACCCGCTACTCCCGAAATAACTGCAGTTAGTACAAAGATAAACAATTTATAAGATTCTACTTTATAACCTAAAAATCTAATTCTCGTTTCATTGTCTCTTATACCAGTAATAATATTTCCAAGTTTACTTTTAACTATTAAATTGCAAATATAATAGGTAGTAATTAATGCCAACCCACTTGCAACCAAAAACCAAATTGATAACTCTGCTTGTGAAAAACTTTCTAAGTTAGGTATATTTTGTAATCCTGAAAGCCCATTATTTCCTCTTAATCCACTATCATTTTGAAATAAATATAAGGAAAGAGCCAAGGTCATTGCTTGCGTTAATATTGATAAATAAACACCTGTAACTCTTGACCTAAATGCTAACCATCCAAAAACATAAGCTAATACGCCTGGTACCAAAAAAACAAGTAAAATGTGTATTAATAGCGAGTCAGCAAATAACCATATGCTGGGTATTTCAGCACCACCAACTACACCAAAAATTTGTGTACCAACTGCTTCATTAATTTCTGTTTCAGTAAGGGGTAAAACATTATTTTTAGTAGAATCTAATACAATATTTTTTGTTCTTTCAAACATTAACCACATGCCAATCATGTATCCACCCAATCCAAAAAATGCAAAGTGTCCTAGGGAAAGTATTCCGCAATAGCCCCAAACTAAATCCATAGCTAATGCTACAATGCAGAGACATAATGTTTTTCCAAGGACTTTAGTAAAGCTTGTTGACACAAGATTTAGACCATAAGCCTCGCTTAATAAAATCATGCAAAGAGTTAAAAATAATATTATTGCAGACACCCAGAAAAAAGAAGATCTACTATTTAATTTTTGTAAATATGAACTTTTCATTATTAATCCTCTGCAGCTCTGCCTTTTAGTGCAATTATGCCTTTAGGCCTGAATTGAATAAAAAGTATAATGAAAATTATCATGTAAGTTTGCGCAGCCAAGGTATTTGAAGGGTTAAACCACTCAATTAATTTTTGGAGCATACCTATCATAGTTGCACCAGCTAAAGTTCCCCAAATATTACCTACACCACCTACCACAACTGTCATAAAACTTTGTACAATATAATCTGAACCTAACTCAGATGTAACCTTTGAAAATAAACCAATTGCAACACCGGCAATTCCAGCAATCCCAGATCCAAATCCAAAGGTAAGCATGTTTATTCTATCTGGATTGATACCCATGCTAGACGCCATCATTGGAT
>Ga0208390_1000483_pt1 | contig 14451 bp, 12 predicted proteins | sample Knorr_S7_td_Surf_FD_185594 | JGI IMG/M metagenome (GOLD analysis project Ga0208390, IMG submission 185594) | Marine microbial communities from Southern Atlantic Ocean transect - Knorr_S7_td_SurfaceA_ad_6m_LV_A (SPAdes) (version 2) | ecosystem: Environmental > Aquatic > Marine > Oceanic | place...
GGAGATTCCAAACTAGGTGGAGATGATTGGGATCAAAGAGTAATGGATTGGTTAATTGATAAATTTAAATCATCTACTGGTATTGATTTATCAAATGATAAAATGGCGATCCAAAGGGTACAAGAAGGCGCGGAAAAAGCTAAAATTGAACTTTCATCTACTAGTGAAACTGAAATTAATTTACCGTTCATCACTGCTAATGATGCAGGGCCTCAACACTTGCTTGAAAAATTAAGTAGATCTGAGTTTGAGAAAATTACAGCAGACTTGGTTGAAAGAACTAAAAAGCCGGTTGAGAATGCATTATCTGATGCTGGAATGAAATTTTCAGATATTGATCATGTAATTTTAGTTGGTGGCTCAACTCGAATGCCATCGGTACAGGAACTTGTAAAATCTCTGACAGGAAAAGAGTCCCATAAAGGAGTTAATCCTGATGAAGTTGTTGCATCTGGAGCTGCTATCCAAGCTGGTGTGCTAAAAGGTGATGTCAAAGATGTACTTTTGTTAGATGTTACACCTCTCACTTTGGGTGTTGAAACCAAAGGAGGAATAATGACCAAAATGATCGAAAGAAATACAACAATCCCAACTAAAAGGTCCGAAGTATTTAGTACTGCTGAAAACAACCAAACTCAGGTTGAAATTCACATCTTGCAAGGTGAGAGAGAGATGGCTTCTGGAAATAAGTCTTTAGGAAGGTTTACTTTAACTGATATTCCTGCAGCGATGGCTGGAACACCACAAATAGAGGTAACTTTTGACATTGACGCTAATGGTATTGTAAATGTCAATGCGAAAGATTTAGGCACAGGCAAAGAGCAAGCTATAACCATTACAGGTGGTACAGCACTTGAAGAAGACGAAATAGACAGAATGATAAAAGATGCTGAACAGCACGCTAACGAAGATGCCAAGAAAAAAGAGCTTATTGAAACCCGAAATATGGCAGAAGGAATGGTTACATCAACTGAAAAAATGCTTGATGAAAATAAAGATAAAGCAACAGAGGAGGAAGTACAGTCAATAACGGAAGCTGCTGATAAACTAAAAAAATTATTGGAAAACGAAGAGTTACCAATTAATGATCTAAAGCTTGGAATTGAAGAGCTCTCTAAAGCCAGTCAGTCTTTTGCTGAAAAGCTATACGCTGATACTCAAGATGATTCAAATAGTGAATCTACCAATGAAACAGATGATGTTGTTGAGGGTGAAGTAATAGAAGATGAATAAAGAAGAGTCTACTGTTGATGAGTTTGGTGAAAATTCTGTTGAAGATAATACAAAATCTGATGATTCAACTGTTCCCCTCTCACAATTTGAAAAAATTAAAGATGATTATCTAAGACTTGCTGCTGACTTTGATAATTTTAAAAAAAGAACTGAAAAGGAAAAAGAAAGTATTGGGGCTGCTTCTGTAGCTTATTTTGTTAGTTCATTATTTCCATTAATAGACAATTTTGAAATGGCTATGACGCAAGAAAAAATTCCAAAAGAAGTGGAGACATTTAATAATCTTCTGGAATCAGTTCTAGAAAGCTTGCAAGTAACTGGAGTGGGGGAAATTGGAGAAGACTTTGACCCATCACTTCACGAAGCTGTTGAGCATACAGGTGAGGGAGAATCTCAAAAAATTCAAGCTGTTTTGCGAAAAGGATATTTATTTCAGGGAAACTTAATTCGTCCAGCCATGGTAAAAGTTAAAAGTGAGTAGAGACTGGTTAGATAAAAATTTTTACGCCACGCTTGGCGTACCCCAAAATGCTACTAAACAAGAAATTAAAAAAGCTTATAAAAAGCTTGCTAGAGAAAATCATCCAGATTTAAATCCTAATAATTCTGATGCAGAAAAAAGGTTTAAAGAAATTTCAGAAGCACATGCTGTGATTGGCGATGAAAGAAAGCGTCAAGAATATGACCAAATGAGAACAATGGGTAGTTCAGGGTTTGGTGGTTTTACAAGCCAAGGATTTACTGTTGATGACTTTGGAGATATTTTTGAAAACTTAGGAGATATTTTTGGCTTTGGGGGCAGAAGAAAGGGTCAGACATATCAAACCAATATAAATATATCTTTTATGGAAGCAGCTTCAGGGATTGAAGTTGTTCTTCCCGTTGAAAATGAGTCTATTAAAATCAAAGTTCCTGCAGGTGTTGATAATGGAAGTGTAATAAGACTTAGAGGCAGGGGTGGTCCAGGAGCAGCAGGAGCACCTGATGGTGATTTATTGGTACAAGTGTCAGTAGAGCCACATAAGTATTTTAAAAGAAGTAACATGGATCTAATTTTACAAATACCTTTACTTTTTAGTGAAGCTGCTTTAGGAGCAAGTATAAAAATTCCAACATTAACAAAATCAGTTACTTTAAAAATTCCTTCAGGCACACCTAGTGGCAAAACATTTAAAATTCGTGGGGAGGGAATTGCACCGCAAGGCAGAAGGCCAGGAGATTTGTTTGTAAAAGTATTTATTTCTCCACCACAGAACTTATCAAGGTCGGCAAAGAAATATCTTGAAAATTATCGAGATCAATTTGAATCTGGTGACAATCCAAGGAATTATTTATATGAGTAACGATGACTCCAAAGCTATTTATTTTATTTCTGTAGCCTCTACCCTCTCAGGGATCCACCAACAAACTATAAGAACTTATGAGCAAAAGGGCTTAATTAAGCCATTTAGAACTGGTGGAGGAACTAGACGTTACTCACAGGAAGATATAGACAAATTAATTCAAATTCAAAATTTGTCACAACGTGGTATAAATTTAGACGGAATAAAAATAATCTATGAGATGAAAGATAAAATAGAAGATTTGCAAGATAAAATTATCTTTCTAGAACAAGAAATGTCTTCCCAGAGAATTGATTCAAAAATTAAAGAAAGAGAAATTCACCAAAGCTATAAAAGTGAAATTGTTAAGAAAAATAATAAATCAATCAAAAAAACAATTTAGAATAAACTTAATGGACACAGGTAACATAATTCTTTTTTTAAAAAAGTTTAGTTTTATAAGATTGGTTGGAACTGGAATAGTTCTAAGAGTATTCATTGCAATCATTGATGGTATTTTTGGGTTACAAATTAATGAAGTTGAAAACTTCAATTTCTATATTTTTGGTCTTGCTTTGGCATACACAATCCTCTGGATGTTCAATAAAAGCTACTCTGAAGAAGAAGAGTAGTATATTTTTAGTGAACTCTAGTAACAGAATTACAAATCTCGATTTTATAAGAGGCTTTGCTCTGCTGGGAATACTTGTAATGAATGTAATAGCATTTGGCCTTCCGCTTACTGCAACTACAAATTCATCAACATACGGAATTGAGAATTCGCTTGATTGGATAGTCTTGGTAATTTCATCTGTATTTTTTGAATATAAAATGATGGGTTTGTTTTCTATGCTTTTTGGTGTTGGTATAATAATATTTTTAGATAATGCAGAAAAAAAGATTTCAAAACCAAAAACACTAGCTATTTGGAGAAATTTTTTATTATTTTGTTTTGGGATTATTCACCTTTCAATTTGGGAAGGTGACATACTTGCACCATATGCAATTTGTGCTTTTTTGCTAATAATATTTCCGAAAGTAGAAAATCCGAAATTCATATTTGCTGCAATAGTTTTTTTGATGACAGCATCTGTTTTGATAACAAATTATTTCTCTTCGTTGTACGATTCAAGTGGGAACTTGATTTCACAAGAAGAGTGGGTTCTTTTAGCTAGTAAAGGAGGTGCATTATCTTACGGCAAGTTTTGGTTTCCAGAATCAGAATCTTGGGGCTACCTTATTGGCATGTGGTGGTATATCGGAGCATTTTTCAGAGCAATATCTTTAATGCTTTTTGGATTTTTGTTATACAAATTAAATATTATTCAAGGTAAAAAAGAAATTTCATATTATAAAAAAATATCTCTTTATGGATTTTCAGTAGGTTTACCTTTGGCTATCTACAGTATCTACTTACTAGTTAGTTCAAACTATGATCCATCTGTTCTTTTCATCAGCAATATTTTCAACACCCTATCAGTTATACCAATGGTTCTGGGATATACAGGGCTATTGACAATTCTCAATTTGAAACTAAAAGATTCTATAAGTAATAGATTGCGAGCAAGTGGTAGGTTAGCCTTTACGAATTATATTACTCAGACAATCTTTGGAGTTTTTATCTTAGGCGCATTTGGTTTAGATACCTTTTCAAGATCACAATTAATGATCTTTGTATTTTTAGTCTGGATGATTCAAATAACTTGGTCAAAAAAACTATTAGATAGATTTAATTATGGACCTTTAGAGTGGTTTTGGAGAAAACTAACTTATCTTTTTATTTAGCTATTGTATTTTGCAATAAAAGAGTCAATTTTGTTTTCTAAAATCGGAAGTGTTATACCTCCATCACATAAGACTTCATCATGAAAGTATCTTATATCAAATTTATCACCAAGTTCATTTTCGGCTTTTCTACGAAGTTCTTCAATCTTTAATTGACCCATTTTGTAAGAACAAGCCTGACCAGGCCAAGCGATATATCTATCAGTCTCAATATTTGCATTAAGTTCTTCTATCGGAGAATTTGCTTTAAAAAATTCTATTGCTTGATTTCTGGACCAACCCATACCATGCATTCCAGTATCAAGCACCAAACGACATGCTCTCCATGCATCATTTCCTAGCCTTCCTAATTGCTGAACATCATTAGAGTAAAGACCCATTTCGTTAGCTAATTGCTCTGAATAAAGTCCCCAACCCTCTACAAATGCTGTTGATGCTACATATCTCTGAAAATCTGGAACATCTTGTAACTCTACGGCAATGGTTCTATCAAGATGATGTCCAGGTATAGCCTCATGAAAAGCAACTGATTCAGCCTCAAAGATGCTTTTTGTTTCTGCTTTATAGGTATTGAGAAAATAAGTCCCATCTCTTGAACCATCTGGTAAAGGTGGGTAGTAGTAAGCAGGTGGAGCATGTTGCTCGGATTCAGCAGGTACTGGGAGAACTTTACATGGAGATTTTGGAAATACTGTAAACCATTGATCCAAAGGTTTGTAGGCCCTTTCTATAGTATCAATCGCTATTTGTAACATCTGTTCTTTGCTTTCATACCTCATTGAAGGTTCTGTTTGCATTTTGTGTATTACATCTTCGGGCGTATCAACTCCATCAAATACATTTTTTCCAATTTCAAAAAATTCTTTTTTTAATCTCTCTATTTCTGATAGACCTATTTCGTGAACTTCTTTTACTGTTGTGTCTTTATGTCCTGTATATTTTCTTAATGATCTTAAATAAGACTCTTCTCCACCATCAATCCACATAATCCCACATTTGTCGTCTCCTCGTCCCTTAGGAAGATGGTCAGTTTTTAATTGGTCTAAATAAGCTGATACAGTTGGTCTGATATTTGAATCAATAATGTTTACTGCTTTATCTTTCCATTCAGATATTTCCGTGTCTGAAATCTCCGGAGAAAAATTGACTAAAAGTAATGGGTCTTGATCCAAAGAAGAAGCTAGATAGTTTTCTAGTTGATCAATAGTACGTAATAAGTTTCTTTCTGTTGCAACTCTATTGTTATTCAGGCCAACTTTTTGAACTTCGGCAATTTGGGTATATAGTCTTTTGTATAATTCAAGTCTTTTCAACATCATATCAGCTGACTCAGAATCAGGAATAAACATTTGCTGATTGTAATCAATTAAAAATCCTGTAAACCCAGATACCCCAGCTCCAAATTCCCAATTTCTATCAAGAAGAGAATCTTTGTTTGAACTGAGAGCAAATTCCAACATACCATGAGTGACTTTTTCTCTGTTTGTAAGTTTATTTTGATCAATAGCATTTAAACGTTTAATAAAGCTATCAACAATTTCTTCTTCTCTTTCAAATTGGTCAACTGTAAGTTGCTCTATTTGATCAAAGTATTTCTTGTGTCCGCGCATTATTGCCGATGTTGGTGAGGTGTCTAGGGAATTTTGAAAAAAATCCGTAGCGAGACTCATCAATTGATTATCTGACATTTACAGCTCCTTTTATTTTTATAAAAATATTTACATTAACTAGTCTATCTTTAATTTCTAATTGTAAATGTCTAACTTTTGGATATTTTAAAAGTAAACTTTATTAAAAAATTAGTGGAGAACTTGGGGCTTGATTGGTAATTTACAACAAATCTAGTATGTACGAATTAAGTTATCTTACTAAAATTAGATTATGACACACAAGAAAAAGTTTAAAAATACATTAGACGACTTACACGAAGAGCTTTGTGACGTGAGCGATTGGATGTATCATAATCCCGAATTAGGATTTGAAGAATTTGAAACTTCAAAATATTTAGTAGATTTTATTCAAAGCAAAAATGTTAAAGTTAATTACCCATCACATAAACTTGATACGGCTTTTGATGTAACCTTTGGAGATTCTGGACCACTTGTAGTGCTATGTGTCGAATATGATGCCTTACCAGAAATTGGACATGCATGTGGACACAATATCATTGCAACTGCATCAATTGGGGCTGGATTAGGATTACAAGATATAGCAAATGATTTAGGTATTAGGGTGAAGCTTCTTGGTACGCCTGCTGAAGAAGGAGGTGGAGGTAAAATTATATTACTAAATAATGGGGCTTTTGAAGATGCTAAATGTTCAATGATGATTCACCCAGGATCTGAAAATGTAGTTAACCCAACTTTTACAACCATTCAACAATACACAGTAGAATTTTTTGGTAAAGATGCTCATGCTGCTGGAGCTCCTCAAGAAGGAATAAATGCTTTGGATGCACAAATACAATTGTTTGTTAATGCTTCGACTTATCGACAACAGATGGTACAAAGTGACAGAATGCATGGTGTGATACGAGAAGGTGGTTTTAAACCTAATATAATTCCTTCATACACAAAGTCTGAATGGTATTTAAGATCATTGAATAAAGATGGGCTAGACAAAATTGAAAGTGATTTTTACAATTTTGCTAATGCAGCAGCTTTGTCTACAAAGTGTGAAGTAAAAATAACTTCTCCTGATTACCGCTATGAGGAAATAAATAATAACAAAACTATGTATGAATTGTACACGGCGAATTCTGCGGATATAAATAGAGAGATGATTTTACAAAAAGATGCTAAAAGCCCAGGTTTAGGTTCAACAGATATGGGAAACATTTCTCAAGTTTTCCCATCTATTCATCCAATGCTTTCTATAGATGCCAAAAATGCTGTTAATCATCAGCCAGAGTACGCAGCAGCAACTATCACTCTAGGTGGTCACAAAGCAATATATGACGGTGCTTATGCAATGGGTACAACAATTATTGATTTAGCTGAAAAAAATCTCTGGGATAGCCTTTAGAGAATTTGACTTAAAAAGAGCTTAGTTCTTTCACTCTCTGGATTATTAAAGAATTCTTCAGGAGTATTTTGCTCAACAAGTTGTCCTTCGTCAAATAACATGACTCTATCTGCGACTTCTTTTGCAAAGCCCATTTCATGAGTAACCACAATCATTGTCATACCAGATTGTGCTAATTCTTTCATAACGTCTAACACTTCTTTGATCATTTCAGGATCTAATGCAGAAGTAGGTTCGTCAAAAAGCATAATCTTTGGTTCCATAGCTAGTGCTCTTGCAATTGCTACTCTTTGTTGCTGACCACCAGAAAGCTGTCCCGGAAACTTTTGAGCCTGTTCTGGAATTCCAACTCTTTCGAGAAGCTCCATTGCTTTTTCTTCAGCTTCGGCCCTATTCTTTTTTCTAACCCATATCTGGGCAAGGGTAATATTCTGCATAACTGTTAAATGTGGGAAGAGATTAAAGCTCTGAAAAACCATTCCAACTTCAGACCTAATAGCTTCTATGTTCTTCAAATCATTTGTAAGCTCTATACCGTCAACAATTATTTGACCTTCTTGATGTTGCTCAAGCCTGTTAATGCATCTTATAAATGTAGATTTACCTGAACCTGATGGACCACAAATTACAAGAACCTCTCCTTCTGCAACGTCCATGCTTATACCTTTTAATGCTTGAAAATCTCCAAACCATTTTTTAACATCTTTTGTTTGAATTATGCTCATACGCTATTACCTCTCTCCTAATCCTAACTTCTTTTCAACTTTCATGCTTCTTCTCGAAAGCGTAAATGTAAATATCCAATATACGATTGCTACAAAAATTAAATTCTCCCTATCATGACCAACAAAGTTTACAGGTATTGATTGATTTCCTACAACAGTTTTTCCAATAGTGAGGAAATCAAATAATCCAATAATTGTCACAAGACTTGAGTCTTTAAACGCTGTAATAGCACTGCTAACAAGAGTAGGTATAACTGCTCTTAAAGCCTGTGGCATAATAATTAAAGAAATTTTTTGAAATGGGCTCATTCCTATTGCATCAGCTGCTTCATATTGTCCTTTTGGAATGGATTGTAGACCACCTCTAATATTTTCTGCAAAGTAAGCACCACTAAAAAACGCTGTCACCATCAATACTCTAACTATTAAGTTGAACTCAACTCCTGCGGGTAGAAATACTGCTAAGGTGACGCTTGCAAAAAATAACCAAGTGATATATGGCACAGACCTAGTTAATTCAATAATTCCAGTACAAACAATTCTAATTATTGGAAGTTTTGAGTTTCTCCCTAGTGCCAATAAGACTCCGAGTGGGAAAGAAACATATGTTCCAAATATGGCCAGTAACCATGTTAAAGAAAAACCTCCAAAAATACTTGAACCCGGAACGACTATGCCAGTATCTGATGCTCCCCCTCTTAGTAAAAAGGTAAGAGTAACCAATGCAACTGCCCACACGATTAAAAGACTTCTTTTACCCTGCGATGAAGTTGATACAGCTGGAACCACAACCGAGAATAATGCTATCAAGAGTAAGCAAGTTTTAGCCAACATCGGTAAACCAGAAAAGACACCAACAAGTGTTAATAGGAAAGTAAGTCCTAAGTAAGTTGAGTAATATTTTTTAAATATAGAGTTATTAACAAAAGTAATTACTAAAAAACCCCAAAGTAAGAAAGCTCCAAATATAGGAAGGTCACTGCCAAGCACGACAGACATGTCAATTTGTGGTTTTTTGAAAATCCAAGAAAAAATTAAAAGAGGTAATAAAAACCATGATAAAGACATGATTGACTTAATACTTTTTATATTTTTAAGATACATTCCAATAAAATAACTAGCCAAGAATGATACAAAGATGACTGTCCAAGGAATCTTTGTGGTATCAGCTATTGGCATTACAGGGTCAGGAATAATTCTTTCATTATTTTGATCCAGTTGAATAGTGGGTAGCTTTATAAACCAAAGAAGTGCAACAGGGATGAATAAATAAAAGAAAACCATGTCAGAGCTATTTACAGTGAAGTTAATATTTATAAATCGGATACTAAAAAATATTACACAGAAAATAGCAACTGGAATTAATATTCCTAACCTTGTTTCCATAGAAAAGACTTCTTCTGTTATAACCGATCCATCATTTCCCATAAAGCTTGAATTTGTTGGAGCAATTATTGTAAAGAAAAGTACACCTAGTCCGCCTTTAAAAAAGGAATTAAATACCTTAGAACTTTTTACCCTATCATCACTTCTCCAAATGCCAATAGATAATCCTGCAAGAACAAAAGTAAGTCCAACTGATAACCAGACTCTGATAAAGTCTTCCTCTGGATATGCTTGAACCATGTATAACTGCATATTGTTTAATACAGCCAGCCAATCTTTATCTGACGTTAATGCAAAACCAAGCATTCCCCTGAAAAAATTAATTACAAGATACGATGTAGCAATAGTTAAAGCTGCAGATCCGACAGATGAGAACAAGCTCTCTTGTAATGACTTTGCGTTCTTTTTAATTAAATCAACCATTACCTCTCCACTATTTTCATTTTTCTATTGTAGTAATTAATTATTGTTGAAATAGTCAAGCTTACTGTACTGTAAAACGCCATCCAGATTAAAAATACTGGCAAGGTCTGACCTTCTTGGTTATAAAGGGTTTGCCCCACAGCAACAATTTCTGGATATGCAACAGCTATACCTAAAGACGTGTTCTTTGCAAGGTTTAGATACTGATTACCCATAGGTGGAAGCATTACCCTGATTGCCTGTGGTAAGACTATTAACCTTAATAGTGCACCTCGGCCTAACCCAAGAGAAAGACCTGCTTCGGACTGTCCTTTTGAAACTGCCATTATTCCAGCTCTAACAACTTCAGAAATGAATATTGCTGTATATAGAACAACCCCCAGCCAAATAGCGAAATAGCCTACTGAGAGACTCTTACCAAACCCATCAGCGTATCTTTTAAACTTAGTAGTGCCAATTTGTTCTATTTTTGGTCTTGATAGTTCTAGTGGTTTACTGTCTGTTACACGAATATCGTATGTTTTTTCATTTATTTTTATAGTATCTCCCTGAGATACAAAAACCTCTTCGATTACACCTGTATATTTTGCATAAATGGATATCTCTTGATTCAAATCACCCTTTAAGTCTTTTGCTGTAGCTCTTGCTATTACATCACCTTTTGTTACTTCTGTGCCGGGGACAGCAATCCAATCTATAATATCTGCTCTCTTCATACCATCCAGCTGTGCATCTAATACAATTTTTGCCTCTGGGTTCCAATATAGTTTATTATTAACACCGTCAAAAAATTGAGGAACGCCCCAGTCTGCTTTAAAAACAATTTCATCACCAACTAGAAAGTTAGAAAGTCCCAACCCTACAGAGGAAAACATTAAGACAACGACTAACAATACAACTATGACATTTAATATTATTTTAAAGTAATCATCATCACTGTAAATTCCCTGAGCTTCTTCCGATTTTTTGCTATCTATAAACTTTTTTGTAGATCTATAACCAATAAATACTGCAATTGAAGAGAAGAGTATCTGATAAAAAATTGCAGGCAAAAGGTCAACTCCTGTTGAAATATATCCTGCTAAGAATCCTATAACGCCCATAACTCGATATCCTCCATACCAGCCGGCGACTAGTAATCCAAAAAAGATACCAACCGACCAAAGAAAAGGCCTGGTTTCTCTACCCTCTCTTTCAAGAATTTGTACTCTCCACTTATAAATTTTGTTAGCCAAAATAAAAATGGCTAGTAAATAAACCCAGAATAAATATGCTGTAGGTTGTCTGTTTAACCAAGGAAAGGCAATACCTTTTGCACTTACATGAAGATAGTAAGTTCCTACATCAAAAACTTCTAATCTAGGAAAAGTTAATACAAAAGCTTGGAAAAAGAAAATTTGTACTAACAGAGGAACGTTACGAACAACTTCTAGTAAACCTGTTGAAGTTTTTTCTACTATATAGTTTTTTGATAAACGAGCAATACCAAGAAACGTACCCAAAAATGTTGCTGCAAATATACCTGTTACTGTGACCCTTAACATATTGAGCATCCCGACTTGGATCATCTGTCGACCGGAATTAGGGAGAGTATACATTCCTTCTGCAATAGAAACTCCTGGAGTTTCTCCTAGCCATCCCCATGAAAAAGCAATATTGGTTTGTTCAAGATTTATGACTGCATTTTGGATATAGCTCCAGATTATATATAGAAGACCTACTAAAAATACTATTTGTGAAGCCCACTTAAGAAATACTACATTCCTAAAAAACGATAGTGTCTTAAGTGCATTTTTCATAAATAAATCCTATCAGAAATATTTTTCTTATTCAAAGTAAAAGGGGCTAAAAGCCCCTTTTACTAATTATAAATAGGTAAAAATTACCTTGCTGGTGGTGCGTAAACTAATCCGCCTTCTGTCCAGCGAGCGTTAGCTCCACCTTCTCTGTAGAGACCTAATGGATTTAGGTTTCTTGAGAAGATTTCGTCGTAGTTACCAATTTGTTTTACAACGTTGTAATACGCATCGGCACTAAGACCCATCTTTGTTTGAAGCTCTCCGTCATTCTTACCAAATAATCTACCCATTTCTGGTGCAGCATCATAGTCGAATGAATCGATGTTAGCTCTTGTAACTCCGTACTCATCTGCAATGATTGTTGCATAAACAGTCCAGTTAATGATGTCAGCCCATTGGCTATCATTTGATCTGTATGTTGGACCTAATGGTTCTTTTGAAATTGGTGATTGTGGGAAAATTGCCCAGTCATTAAGAGCGTCATTGACTGCTCTTCTACCAACTAATCCTGAACCGTCAGTTGTGACAATATCACACTCACCAGCAATGAACTTGTCAATTGCCTCTGAGAATGCTTCAACTGTAACGAGCTCAATTGTAGCTCCTACAAGTCCAGCACCTTCTGTAATATTCTTTTCTGTGGTTGTACCAGCATTTGTACATACTCTTAGTCCGTCAATATCAGCAAGAGTTGAAGATGATGAAAGTCCATCAGAAACTCTTCCCATTAATTGCTGACCGTCAAAGTAAGTTGTTGGTCCAAAATCGTTACCAAGCTCTGTGTCTCGGCTTTGAGTCCAAGTTGTGTTTCTTATCAACACATCAACTTCTCCAGCGCTAAGTGCTGTAAATCTTTCAGCTGCAGTGAGTTGTTTAAATTCAACTTTACTGTAATCACCGAAGATAGCAGCAGCAACTGCATAACAGTAGTCAACGTCGAATCCTGAATAAGAACCGTCGTCCCCTACTTCAGTGAATCCAGTTGCACCTGTGCTAACACCGCACTTAAGGAAGCCTCTTTCTTGAACTTGTTCAAGCGTTGACTCGCCTTCGTGGTCATGTTCTTCTTCAGTAGCCTCAACAGCTGCCTCGTCAGTTGTGTCTCCACAAGCAACGATAACCATTGCGAATACTAAAAGAAAAACAATTGCTTTTTTATTCAATGTTTATCTCCTTTTAATTAAAAGTAGACAGCCTCTTTAGAGGCCGTATGTATTTAAATCTAATATAGTTAGGATTTTGTATCAATGAAAAAAACCTTAAAAATACAAAAAATTTGCAATTTAAATGAAATTCGCTAAGAAACTTGTTCTTATTAGTAAAAACTTAGGTTATCATTTTATGTTGTATCTAAGGAGAAAAATTGTCCACTACCGTAGTTCTCGGAGCCCAGTGGGGAGATGAAGGTAAGGGTAAAGTCACAGATTTTTTTGCTTCAACAGCCGATTTTGTCGTCAGATTTCAAGGTGGAAACAATGCTGGTCATACAATTGTGGTTGGAGATGACAAAATTGCATTATCCTTAACACCATCAGGAGTGCTTTATCCTGATTGTACCCCAGTAATCGGCTCAGGTTGTGTTGTTGATCTTGGGTTCTTAAAAGAAGAACTTAAAATGCTAAACAAAAAAAATATTAATACTGATAAATTAGTGATTTCTCCAAATGCACATGTAATAATGCCATATCATAAATTACTTGATGAGCTAATAGAGGAAAGCTTAGGGGAAAACAAAATCGGAACAACAAAAAAGGGAATTGGACCGTGTTATGCAGATAAAATTCAAAGAAAAGGAATAAGAATACAAGATCTATTAGATAAAACGAATTTAGAAATAAAAATAAGAAAAAATGTAGATGATGTAAACCTAACTCTTACAAAAATCTATAACCAGCCTCCATTGATAGCTGATGAGATTATTGACGAGTTTAGTGCCTACAAAGATATTGTAACTAGCCATGTAGCAGACACATCTTTATTAATCGCAAATGCAATGAAAAATAAAAAAACAATTTTATTTGAGGGAGCTCAAGGAACTTTATTAGATATTGACCATGGAACGTATCCTTTTGTAACAAGCTCAAATACTTCTTCTGGCAATGCAGCTATTGGTTCAGGCATAGGCCCTAAAAATCTAGATAAAATCGTTGGTGTAACAAAAGCATATATTTCTCGTGTTGGTAGTGGTCCTTTTATTACAGAACAAAAAAACGAAATTGGTGACTATTTAATAGAAAAGGGAGCAGAGTTTGGTGTAGTTACCGGAAGAAGGAGAAGATGTGGATGGCTTGATTTAATCTCTCTAAAATACTCAGCAAGAGTTAACTCTTTAACGGAACTTTTTATCACTAAACTTGATGTGCTTTCAGGCCTTGAAGAATTAAAGCTTTGTGTAGGTTACAAAAATAACGGCGAAGTTATAACAGACTATCCATATGATCAAAATATCTTGAATTCAGCTGAGCCGGTGTATGAAATCTTTGATGGTTGGATGGATGACATTTCAACAGTTAAGTCTTTTGAGGATTTACCAGATAATGCAAAAAGTTATATAAAAGCAATTCAAACCTTTATAGATGTACCCATTACGTTTATCTCTGTTGGACCAGAGAGAACAGAAAATATAATAATTTAAATGATTGATAGATACATAAATAATAAAATTAATGCAATTTGGAATGATCAAAATAGATTTGATACATGGAAACTCATACAGGAGAAATATGTTGAAACTCTTGAAGAACTAAAAATAGC
>Ga0208390_1000485_pt1 | contig 14440 bp, 10 predicted proteins | sample Knorr_S7_td_Surf_FD_185594 | JGI IMG/M metagenome (GOLD analysis project Ga0208390, IMG submission 185594) | Marine microbial communities from Southern Atlantic Ocean transect - Knorr_S7_td_SurfaceA_ad_6m_LV_A (SPAdes) (version 2) | ecosystem: Environmental > Aquatic > Marine > Oceanic | place...
TCAACTAGTATGATTATAGTAAATCAAAAAATGTCTATTAAAGGTATTTCACCAATACCAATTAATATCTTTATAAATGTTTTTAATACTATTTTCTTCTTTGTAATATTAAAAATATTTTTTTCTTTAAATTTTAATTTTGATATCAATATTTATCTTTTAATTTTAATTCCTTCGGTATGTTATAGCTTTGCACTTTTATCACAATTAATTGCTATCCCAAAGATTGGACAATCATATACTGCTTTATTTTTGTATTTAGAACCAGTGGTAGGTGTTCTTGGAGCTGTTTTTTTATTAAAAGAAAATTTAGAAACTTATCAAATGATTGGTGCTTCGATTGTAATAATAAGTTTGCTATCAGCTTCTTTTATTAGTCGTAGAAACTAAAATTGATTTTTCATGAAATTAAACCAATTCTGACCTATTATTTTTGTAGAAACTTTTTCTGGAATATTATTTTCACACATTAAATAAAATAAATTATTTAAGTCACTTGGTTGCTTATACCAACTTGGTAACTTAGGCCATTTTGGATTTTTATCTTTAGATTCTCCATAGTCGATATTTTTGGTCCACTTTCCATTTCTCATCCACATAACTACATCATCAGGCCAATTTAAACAAAGATCAGACCCTATTCCAATATTGTCTTCACCAATTAGGTTTACTAGCTCCTTAATCATTTCACAAAAATCTTCTATAGTACAATCACCTAAATTTTTAAGATGGTAAGGATATAAACTTAACCCAATAAAACCATTTTTTTTAACAAGTTTTTGTAAAATATCAGTATCAATGTTTCTTTTAGATTTATGAAAGAAATTTGGGTTAGCATGAGAAATTGCCACAGGTTTATTTGAGACTTCAATAGCATCAAGACAAGTTTGCTTTCCTGCATGACTTAAATCTACAATCATGCCAAGTCTATTCATTTCTTCAATAACAGCTTTTCCAAATCGTGAAACACCTGAGTCTTTAGGTTCAAAACATCCTCCAGCAAGTGGGGTTTGATTATTATAGGTGAGTTGCATAAATCTCACACCTGCTTCAAAAAATTTTTCAATTAAAAATATATCATTCGCAATAGGAGCAGAATTTTGAAAACCAAAAATAATTGCAACTTTATTATTTTTTTTAGCATCCAAAATATCTTCGGTAGTTTTTGCGTGAGCAATAATATCATGATGCTCTTTAAAAAGACGGTGCCAATAATTTATTTTTTCAAAAGACTCTTCAGTATTTTCCCAATACACTAATGTCGCATGAATTGCATTTAATCCAGCTTGGTGGGCATTTTCAAATAATTCCCTATTCCAGTTACAATATTCCAATCCATCAATTAGAAGTATATCTTCACTTATTTTTGACATAGATTAATACTTCTATTAATGAAAAAACCAAAATTAACTATAGATATTTAATAAATGTTACAAAAAGTAAGAGAAAACGATAACTACATGAAACTATCAAGAATGGGTTCACGCTATCCTTCTCGGCTTAGTTTTTCTAGAAGTATGTTAAGAAGATTGATCAACGACAACTGGGAAATACATAAGTCGAAATTTGATTTAGATAAACATGGTTTCGGCACGGTTGTTTATGAAATAATTATTAATAAGCAAACTTATTCACTTGTATGTTTCTCTGCTTTTCTAGATGATAAGGATAGAAGTGATAGAGTTATCGCTAGTAAATGGGATACAGCCTATACGTTACATGTAGGTAAATTATCTGATCAAGATCTAAATAGATTAAAAAAAACAATTCCTCTTCAAGAAACAGGTCGCAATTCTCCAGATGAGTTAATTCTTAGCAGAGCAAATAAAAGTGTAAGATTGTTTCAGTATGTTGTCGATTGTCTTTCAAATGGTAATCAGCCAGATATTTACGAAATAAATAAAGTTGGCTATTTGTTAAGAACTACTGCTGTTTATGGTAGTGGTAAATTTGGATTATCAGATTTTACTAATACAAAAAATACAACTGTTTTCAATCAGCCCTTTAGAGCAGAAATGTTATCAGTTTATTTAATTAGAGAATTCAGTATTGAATTAGTTGAACATGTTGCAAGGCAAATAAACCCAAAAAAAGCAGTAAAGTTAGATAGAAAAATTAAACAACATTTAGGTATTGGTAATTCAACAGGTTTAGGTATGGCACCTTTTATCATTAAACATCCAAAGTTGATTAATAAGTGGATGAAACAGTACACAAAGACATTAGAAGAAATTTCTCAAATTGAGTTAGATAATATAGTTTTCGAAAAATATAAAAACCTTTTGAATAAAGCTCTAAATTATCTTGAAGAAGTTAACACAAGTGATGAATTCCAAATTAATAAAAATAAATTAACTACTGAAGATTTAAAAAAATATATTTCCTACATTAATGACCTAGATCTTTCTCAAAAATTTAAATGGTTAGATATTTTAGATTATTGTGATTCGAATTTTAATAATGATACTAAGGAAATTGCAAGAGTACAACTAATTGAATTATATCCTCAAATATCAGAAGAGTTAGCAGAAGATATGGCAGATGAGGAGATAATGGATATTGATGGAAATCAATCTATTGGAGATTTGAAAAAAATAATCAATGATAAATATTCTTGGATAAAAAATATTGATTTTAATAATAAAGATAGCAATTATTTATTTTGGTATGTTTCAGCAGCTAAGTTAGAACCTAGATTAGGTGAAAGATATAATGAACAAGGAAGTGAATTGGAGCAAAATCTAGGAATTGCAAAAATGGTTAATGATTTATTTAAGCAAATTAAAAATGTAGATGAAAATCAATTAATTTGTGAATTTTTGTTAATGCATCCAGAATACAGAGGAATTGTTAAGAGAATTCAATCTTTAAAAAATTATCCTTTTTCAGAAGTTCAAGATAATGTTCTTGATAAAAAAACAATGCCAATTGATATGTTAAGATTTAAGTTATCTTTTTTTGGAGCTAATCGTTATGATCCTAAGTCAGATAGATGGTTAAGAGTAAGTTTTTTTTCTGGAGCCCCTTATTTATCAGATCTGAATAATAAAAATGTTGATGAATGGGGTTTTGCAACAATGAGTACATATTAATATCTGTGAGTTATTCTTACTATGAAGTCTACACTAATACACAACGAGCTTTTTCAGGATTAGGATTCACTTATGGATCAGATGAGGATGCTGCATTTATTACAACATGGCTTGAAATATTTGGTTTGGATGGGATCAAATTATTAAAATTAAAAATTGAAGAATTAGATAACACTTTCAATGCCAGTATAGATCCGTCAAAAATAAATGATGAGTTTGATTGTGAAAATAAATCTTTTTTGGTGATAGGCCCGGGATTGATTGATTATTTAGTATCAAAAATAGATAAAAGGGATGATTTTAAATTAACTTTTAAAAATTGTAGTGACCCCATATTCCTAATACCTTTGCTTTATAAGTATGCCAAAAAAAATATCTATTCACAGTTTTTGTTAGATCAAAAAATTGATGTACAAATAACAAATGAAAATATTAGGGTTAATAGAGAAATTATCTCTACAAATTATCAAAGAAATTTTGATCTTTTACTCACAAAGAAAATTTTTAATGAACAAAAATTAGATATTAATATTTCATCATCAAATATAAATAATATGCTCTCTAAGGGTATTAATCCTGATAAAAAATCTTGGGATCAAATATCTAAAATAGCTTTTAGAACTTTTGTTCCTGAGTCAGAGGAATCTAGGGCAAAAGGTGCCGGAGGTGGTGATGCAAATGATTAATTTACTATATGCAAATCGCTAATTACATTAGTAATTAGTTTATAACCAGTTTCCGTTACTCTAAGATAATCTATCTATCTCTCTAATACTTCGTATCCAAACTGATCCGCTGTTTCAAGAAGGATCTCCCAAATTGATAAAGCAAAACCTCTTGGTATATATAGACAGTAGCTATTGGAAGTTATTTTAAATAGCTTAACACTTACATGATGAATAGCTGTGCTAGCAGAAGATAAATCTGGAAAATTCCTAGCTCTTAAATCAATTGGAAGATGTCTATTTAAAAATAATGATGAATTATCTCCTGTAATTTCAATACCTGTGAAAGCATGAGACATGTCTAAAATTGTTGCGATTTGCTCACTTATTTCAATTTCTTTATTAAATAGCCACCATTTCAAAGGTTCCATTCTCCATAATGATTTATTTTCAAAAATTATCCCTTTATTAAAACTAGGAATATTTTTAATTTTTAGTTCTTTTGATAGTAAATTATTCATTTCATCAATTTTGTCAGGCCAACAAGCAATTTGCAAAATTTCTAAACTTTTTAATTCTTTAAATGTTAGAGATTGTTTCTCACTTGATGAATATTTTCCAACCTTATAAATTGTTTCTAGTGCAGAATGTCTATGCATACATTCGTTCTCCTTTAGGATCAATCATATGTGGTGAAACAACTTTTAAATTCATTTGTTTATTTCTTACAGGATCTGCCCCAACTAAATTGGTATCTTTCCATTTATCTAAACCACCCTTGACAAAACCTAATCCAATCCAATGTCCAAGTTCAGGAGAATAAGTAACTGAAGTAATTCTTCCGATACCCTGTCCTTTAATATTATTTTTTTCACAGACAATAGTTCCAGCATTAAAAGTTTCCTTTAAGTTTGTAGGAAAGAAACCTACTAGAATTTCTCGATCATTATTTTTTAATACTCCTCGTTTTCTCATTGCGCTTCCAATATATGATTTTTTTGTAGAAGCCATTTTGCTTAAACCTGCATCATCAATTGTTACCCTTCCATCAAGCTCAGCGGCTGTTACATGACCTTTTTCAACTCTAAGTGCGCCTAAAGCTTCTAATCCATATAAACATCCATCATATTTTTTTGCATTTGCCCAAAGTAGGTCCATCATTGTATTAGCAAAATCTGATTTGACATAAACTTCAAAAGCTAATTCACCTGAAAAACTAATTCTTGCAATTCTACAAGGAATATTACCTTTAAGAAATGTTGAAGTAACACCCATAAAAGGTAAGTTATTATTAGTTACAACCAAAGAATCATCGACACAATTATTGAGAACTTCTCTAGATTTAGGTCCTGCAACTGATACGCCTGCCCATTGTTCAGAAACACTAGTCACATTAACATTAAGATCTGTCCATCTAGTTTGAAGTAATTCTTCTAACCATGACATCACTTTTGCAGCTTCACCTGTAGACGTCGTCATAAAATATTCATTTTCTGCTAATCTCCAAGATGTGCCATCATCCATTACAATACCGTCATCACGCAACATGATACCGTATCTAGCTTTTCCAACTTGTAGTTTTGAAAAACCATTCGAATAAATTCTATTTAAAAATTCGGTAGAGTCTGGTCCTTGAATAGCAATTTTGCCTAATGATGTTACATCACAAATTCCAACTGTTTTTCTTACTGTTGATGCTTCTCTTATATAAGAGTCACTTAAAGTTTCATTTTCTTTGGGATAATACCAAGGTCTTTGATACAATCCAACTTCAATCATTTTTGCACCATGATCAATATTCCATTGATGCATTGGCGTTACTCTTAACGGCCTAAAATGTTTTCCAACATTTCTTCCGCTTAAGGCACCTATAGATACAGGAGTATAAGGAGGTCTAAAAACAGTAGTTCCAACTTCTGGAATTTCTTTATTTAAAAGTTCAGCCATTAAAGACAATCCAATGATATTTCCCATTTTTCCTTGATCGTTTGCCATACCTAAAGTTGTGTATCTTTTAAGATGCTCTACCGAAATGAAACCTTCACGATGTGCGAGTCTTACGTCATCTGTTGTTACATCATGTTGATAATCTACAAAACTTTTTGATCTAGATTTTTTATATTTTACTTCATAAAGTGGTTGTATGGGATTTTTCCATCCACCAGGTTTTGGGAAAAAATAATTTGTTTTAGAAATACCTAAACGGTTCAACGCATCAGTAGTTCCTGCTATCCCAGAAGCAATACAATCATTTTTATTCCATAAACCTCTAGAAGAACCTACCATTGTAATATTTTCTTTTGTGTCACTTGGTAAAAAACAAGCATTGTTATAATCCCATTTAGGCTTTACGCCTCTGTGAGATAACAAATGTACAGCAGGTGACCAGCCACCTGATAATAGAACCTGATCACAATTTATAGTTTCAGATTTATTAATAGTTTCACTTTTTGATATATCTAAACTATCAATTTTTTTTGAACCATTAATATTATAAGGTACATACCCTTTTCTAATTTCAAAACTTTTATTTGTCTCAATTTCAAAATTAGTTCGTGAATCAAGAACAGTTACATTGGCCCCAGCTTCTGATAATTGATGTGCTGTTTCATAAACAGAATCATTATTTGTAGCTATCACAATTCTTTTTCCGGTGAGTACACCATATCTATTCAAATAATGCTTTGATGCATTTACGGTCATTACACCAGGAATATCATTATTATTAAATGCAATGTGTCTTTCAATTGCTCCAGCACCAACAATTATATGCTTTGCTCTAATGGTCCAAAATCTTTGGCGTGGAATGTTTACATTTGGTGCTGATATATGGTCTGTTACTCTCTCTAATAAACCAACAACACAATTATCATATAATCCGAATGCAGTAGTTCTAGTCATTATTTTTATGCCTAGATTTTCAAGTTGATTTTTAATTTGTGAGTTATCAAAATCATTTTCTGCAAGTTGATTTCCTCCAATAAGACTATCTTGCTCAACTAAAATAACATCTAATTTTTTTTCTGCTGCCTCTATTGCAGCTGCAACACCAGCAGGTCCTGATCCTACTACAATTAAATCGCAAAAATCATGAGCATGCTCATAAGTATCTGGATCAGGTAACCCAGAAGCACTTCCCATTCCCGCAGCTTTTCTAATAAACTTTTCAAAAAACATCCATATGGCTGTTCCTTTACCCCATTCAAGTGGAGGTATTCCCATAAAAGTTTTATAATAAAAACCAGCTGCAAAAAACCTACCTAAGTAATTATTTATTCCAGCTAGATCAAAATTTACATTTGGAAATGCATTTTGACCACTTGCTTCCAAACCATTATATAATTCTTGTGTTGTTGCTCTTACATTTGGATCTCTTCTATCTTTTGAACCAATAGTAACTAAAGCACCGGATTCCTCGACTCCACTAGAAAATATTCCCCTTGGTCTATGATATTTAAAACTTCTACCAACTATACCAATATTATTTGCAAGTAATGCTGATGCTAGAGTATCTCCTTCAAAACCTTTGTAATTTTTTTTATCCCACCTAAAGGATAAAATTTTATCTCTATTAATTTTTCCATAGTTATCTATTCTTCTTGTCTTCATTTATTATTTTCTACAACCTTCTGTAAATCCGGATGGCATGGTTTGACACTTTTTATTTCATGAGTGACAGTAGAACGTTCAACTACCAACCACATTCTACATCCATTAGAATGATGCCATGTTTCAAATTGAAAACCTTTTATATTTTTTCTGAAAAATATAGCTTCAGTCCATTCTTTCTCTGATGCATCTAACGAAGGATAATTGATTGTTGCATCTCCTCCATAACTAAATTCACTATGATCTCTTTCACCACAATAAGGACAATTGATTCTAATCATTTAACCGTGCAATTTCGGATCAGGTCCTGCACCACGTTCATCTATATTGATACCTTTTTCAAATCTTTCTAAATTATGATTTTGCACGTAGTTATGCGGGCTTTCATTTGCAATTAAGTCGGCAAAATACCAACCTGATGCTGGACTTGCTTTAAAACCCCCATAGTTCCAACCAGCATTTAAATAGAGATTAGATATTGGTGTTTTACAAATAAAAAATGATCCGTCCATTGTCATGTCCATAACACCTGCCCAATGACGAAGTAATCTTATTCTTCCAAGTGAAGGAAATATTGCCATGGCCGCTTCGGCAACATCTTGAACCATAGGAAGATTTCCTCTTTGAGCATATGATTTATACCAGTCAAGATCACCACCAAACACCATACTTCCTTTATCTGACTGCGATATATAGAAATGTGCACCACCTACACCGTAAACAACAACCTGATCTAGAAGTGGCTTAACAGCCTCAGATACAAATGCTTGTAGTTTATGAGACTCAATTGGCAGGTTGCCTAATTCTGCCATTTGCCATAATACTGAAGTATTGCCTGCAACAGCAAATCCTATTTTCTTTCCTTTTATAATTCCTCTTGAAGTTTGAATACTTTCAATATTTCCATTCTTTCTTGTAAAACCTGTAACTTCACAATTTTGCAGAATGTCTACACCTAATGTATCTGCAGCCCTTGCATAACCCCATGCAACTGCATCGTGTCTTGCATTGCCTGCTCTTTTTTGAACTGCAGCTCCAAGTATTGGAAATCTAGAATTATGATAATTTAAATGCGGAATTTTTTTCTTTAAAGTTTTTAAATCCCAAAGTTCTGCATCAGTTCCGTGGAGTCGCATAATATTATAAATCCGTGAAACTGAATCTTTAGCACCAGGGCTATGAAATAACGAGACATGAGCTCGTTGGCTAAACATTACATTATAATTTAATTCGTGACTTAAATTTTCCCATAACTTTAAAGAATGTTCATAAAATTCGTGGTTGCCTGGCATCATATAATTTGATCTTACAATAGTTGTATTACGTCCAGCGTTTCCTCCACCAATCCAGCCTTTTTCTAAGACAGCTACATTTTTTATATTATGATTCTTTGCTAAATAATATGCTGTGGCAAGACCGTGCAAACCTCCCCCAATTATTACAACGTCATAACTACTTTTTGGTTCTGGATCACGCCATTGTCTAGTCCAATAAGACTGACCATTTAAACCGTTTTTAATTACATTCCAGGCATTAAATTTTGTCATTTGTTTTATTAATTATTAGAATAGTTGATGAAAGTAAAATGAATTAACTCGCCATGCTAGTGTTATTTAATCACAGTTAACTTAATGAATCTGGCCATGTGTCATTTAATCTATAACCTTCTGGAAAAGGATCATCCTTATCGATATATAAACTTTGTTTTCCAGTAATAAATGCACTACCTGTTATTTTTGGAATAATACAATTTTTGTTATTAATTTTAATTTCCTTTTCAATACTTGCTTTAAATGAAGATCCTATAATAGACTTTGATATAAATTCTTCATTTATTTGTATTTCATTTTTTTCTTTCATTACTGCTAATCTTGCTGAAGTGCCTGTACCACAGGGTGAACGATCAAGTTTCCCAGGTCGTATAACAACTGTATTTAATCCTGTAAGTAATGATTGATTATTTTTTTTTAAGGGTTCAATAAATTGGCAAAAGGAAAGATAGTCTAATCCTTTAATAGTAGGATGTTTAAATCCTATAGTCGCGTTTGCTTCTTTCAATAATTCTTTAGCAACATTTACAAATTTATTTGCATTCTTTGGTTCAATTTTAAGATTAAAATCACTAGCATTACAAATTAAAAAACTGTCACCTCCAAAAGCAGTACTTACTTTAATTGTACCATAATTTTTAGTCTTTAAATCTACATCTATTTTATCTGCAAAGCAGGCAAGATTAGTTAAAGTGACACTTTTAACTTTCTTATTTTCACAATCAGCAACAACTTTTATTAAACCACCGGGAGCTTCAAGTGTAAGCATGGTTTTAGGATATTTCATTTGAACAATATTTTTTTCTAATAAGACTGTCGTTACACAAATTGCATTTGATCCGCTCATTGGAGGATTATCTTCTGGTTCCATGATTACAAATCCAGCATCTGCATTTTTATTTGAAGGTTCTAAAATAATATTACAATGTTTAAAGACCCCTCCCCGAGGTTCATTTAAAAAAAAATTTCTCCATTTTTTATCTAAAAAAAGTTTTTTAGAAGCTTCCTCAGGTGAATTAAACTTCAAGCCTTTAATTCCAGTTACGACATCCCCAATTTCACCACAGCAATGTGTGTTAAATACTGTGATTTCATCCATGTGGAATTATTAGGTCATCAATATTTTTAGAATGATGTGTAATTTGTTCGTATCCATCTTTTGTTATAATAAAACTATCACCAACTTGTGATCTAAAATTATTTGCACTTGCCCCGCCATCAACGGCAAATACCATTCCAGGCTCCAGTACTGTTTTATTACCAACTACTAATTGTGGTTCCTCTAAAAAGCTAAAGCCTGTACCTCTTCCACATCGAAATGTAGGATAAGGGTATCCCTCAGACTGTATAGTATCTGCATAAGCAGCATGAACTTCTTCAGCTGTTACTCCAGGGCCAAGAATTTCAAGAGCAGCTTTTTGAGATTTAACTGCAGTCTCAAAAGCTTTTATTTGTTCATCGGATTGAATTTCTTCTACCCAAAATATTCTGTCAAAACCTAATTTAAACCTATGGAAATTTGTAGAACCACAATAACATACGAATACGGGATCACCTTTTTTTATAATTTTGGTTGAAGCACGATGGTGAGTTTTAGGTAAATCATGACCCGATGTCATAACAGGTAAAAAGTGAATATTTGGAGACATATTGATATTATCAGGATAAAATTCTTTTAAAAGATCTGCAGCTTTTCTTGTTCCAGCTTGTGATTGTGCAAGTGCAACCTCATACTCAGGAACATTATGGCCAATTGTTTTTTTTGCTGCCTCCATCATAGCCATACCAACTTCGCCAGCATGACGAGCTATATTCAATTCATGATTAGATTTAATCATTCTTATATTATCTATTAATTTGGTTAAATCCCCAGGATGGTCTTGAAGTAATTCGTCTAAATAACTCTTAACCATTGGGTTAATTTTAAATTTTTCAATAAAAATATTTTTATGCTGATTGATGATTTGAGGTAATAATTCTCTCCATTCATTTCCAATACCATCATTCCATGTTTCAACCATATCTACAGGACAAGATTCTGGTACTAATAAAACATCAAGAAGAGGTGTAATTAAATAAGTTTTATGATCATTTGAAACAACTAATAATGTTGGTCGATAAAAATCCATATGAAGGAAGTCATGGTATCCTGTGAAATAATATATCGAGTCATCATCAGTTATAATTGAGAGATCAATATTGTTCTCAGACATTTTTTTCTTTAGTTTATTTAAGTTTTCAGAAAACATTTATTTTAATTGTTGTTCTACCAATTCAGTCCAATATGAAGAACCTATGACTAATAATTCGTCATTAAAATCATAATTATCAGCATGTAAAGGTCTGGAATGCTGCTCTGATGTTCCGTTACCCATTAAAACAAAGCAGCCAGGTTTTTCATTTGCCATAACAGAAAAATCTTCTGAGAATAAACGTGGTTCTATATTACCATTACATTTATCACTACCAAGTAAAGAAACTGCAGCTTTTGTTGCAGACTCAGTTTGATTTTTTGAATTAAAAGTTACAGGACAGGCTGTTTCATATTTAACACTACCATTAACACCATGTGCATTGCAAATCCCTTCGACAATTTGTAACATTTTTGAAGCAATTTTTTCATTTGTTTCTTTTGATAAAGCTCTCGCGTCACCAGTCATTTTTACCATACCTGGCAGAACATTTTTTTTACCATCGGTTATAAATTCGGTAATAGACACTATACCATTGTCTGCTGGATTTAATTTCCTAGACACTATCGATTGAAGTGCTACAGCTATTTGAGAACCAACAGTTATTGCATCTACCCCCATATGAGGTAATGCAGCGTGCCCACCTTTAGTTTTTATTTCAATTTCAAATAAATTTTCGCTGGCTGTAATAGCTCCATTTCTTGTACCAAATGTTCCAATTTCCATGTTAGGAATATTGTGCATAGCGTAAACTTCATCAATGTTAAATTTATCAAACAATCCTTCATCTATCATTGTTCTTGCACCAAAAGTATTCTCTTCATCAGGTTGAAAAATAAAATATACTGTTCCATTAAAGTTACCTTTTTCTGATAAATATTTTGCTGCACCTAATAACATTGTTGTGTGACCGTCATGTCCACATGCATGCATTCTGTTATCAAACTTGGACTTATAACTAAACTTATTAGTTTCATGTATAGGAAGAGCATCCATGTCAGCTCTTATACCTATTGATTTTGAACTATTTCCTTTTTTTAAAATTCCAACTACTCCAGTTCTGGCAATACCAGAATGAACTTCTATTCCAAACTCTTTTAGAAGTGTTGACACTTTTGCTGCAGCATACTCTTCTTCAAAACTTAATTGTGGGTGCATATGAAGATCATGACGCCATTCTACTAATTGGTTATGTAATGACTGAGTTTTCATAACCTACATATTATTAAATTCTTTAATCTTATTGTCTAGAGAAAGCATATATTCATAATGTGAATTCCAAAATTTTTGATCTTTTCTTTTTTCAAATTCTTCAAGACTTACACCTTGTTGCTCTACCCAAGTAAAGTACCCTAAATTAAATATTCTTTTCTTATCCATGTAAGAAAGTTCTAGCATATTATCAGTAGATATTCCTGATAAGTGTTTTCCAAATAGTTCAGCACAAACTATTTCATCATAATTATTTTTAAAATCAGCAATGGTCTTATTCAACTCTGACATGTATAAATCTGCACCATCCGTAGCAACGGTGATAATTGCATCATCACTATTTAAATCCATATATTTAGCTAGTTTTATTGAAGCTAATATATTTGCTATTGCTGAAAAACCAAATTCTGGAAGCCGAGAAACAAAATTAGGATCTAAATTCTTTCTCTCTATTAGAAACTTTTTTCCTATTTCAGTATTAAAAATCATATTTAGATTATTGGTAGCTTGATCAGAAACATCTACGACAAAATCTGTATTCATTACATTATGAATAAGGGGAACATGTTTGTCACCAATTCCTTGTATATTATGTTCACCATAACCTCCATGAAGCAAAGTTGGGCACTCCAAAGCTTCAACAACTGCAATCTTCGTCTGTAATTTATCTTTAAGATAATCTCCTGCTGCTAGAGTACCACTTGATCCTGAAGCACTTACGTAAAACCTAGGAGTTAAATTACTGTTACCTTTAACTTTAAGAAATGATTTTTCAAAAGATGGACCCGTTATAGAACGATGAATACTGTAATTATAATACTCATCAAATTGATTTATGATATCATTTTGATTATCTTTTTTTAATTCATTACAAGCATCGTAAATTTCTTTAACATTACTTTCTGTGCCTTTTGTCTTTATGATATTTTTTTTATCTTCAACCCAATTATTCAACCATTCAAATCTCTCATTACTCATTCCTTCAGGAAGTATTGCAATACTATTAAGACCCATTATCCGAGATATTGCTACTCCGCCCCTACAATAATTTCCTGTAGAAGGCCAAACTGCTTTATGTTTTTCATAATCAAAAGTGCCATTTAATATTCTTGGAAGCAAACAACCATAAGCTGCCAAAACTTTATGAGCTGTTATTAAGGGAAAATATCGTCCCATATTTACAATTATCTTTGCCTTAACACCTGTGAATTCTGTTGGAAGCACAATATATTCAGGCTCATTTCCAAAACCTGATTGATCTCTTTTATTAAACCAATGAACTCTAAAGAGGTTAAGAGGATTGATATCATTATTATTTATTTTTTTTAGAGAATTTTTAATATCATCATTAATAATTTGAGGGTCTTGAAGTTCACTTATGCTTGGCAAGACAACTCCTTTTGATTTGAAGTAATCAGACGTTTTTTTTATTATTGCTTGACTCATAAATTAAATATTGATGCCTAAATTATTTGTTTTACAAAGATTATAAGCAAATCTTGCTATTGCAGTATCTTGTACGCCAGTTCCTGTCAAATCACATATTGTTATATCTTCTTTATTTTTTCTTCCTAAGCTTGGATCGTTAATAATATCGCCAAGTTCATTAAATTTTTCTTTAGAAGAAATTATATTTTGTTTTAAAGCATGATGTAATTCACCCAAAACACTTGTTTGTAATTGATTGTCAGGTACATATTGATCGCAATGTTTTAACATCTGAGGATCTAATTCGTTTTTTTGTTCTGCATCTGATCCCATTGCTGTTATGTGAGTTCCTTTATTTATCCAATCAAATTCCAAAAGCGGTTTTTTACTAGGAGTCGTTGTAACGATTATTTCTGATAAGCTTGCCAACTCCTTGCAAGAAGAAGCTACATGCAAATCTAAATCTAAATCTTTAAAACCTTCGATAAATTGGTTTGCTTTTGTCTCATCTCTTGTCCAGACTATTATTTTTTTTATTTTTCTAACTAACATTATTGCTTGAAGTTGTAATTTGGCTTGAATTCCAGCTCCAATAATACCAACAGAATTAGCATTTTGATTTGATAAATATTTTGTAGCTATTGCTCCTGCTATAGCTGTTCTAGTATCTGTAAGATAACCTTCATCCAATA
>Ga0208390_1000486_pt1 | contig 14430 bp, 18 predicted proteins | sample Knorr_S7_td_Surf_FD_185594 | JGI IMG/M metagenome (GOLD analysis project Ga0208390, IMG submission 185594) | Marine microbial communities from Southern Atlantic Ocean transect - Knorr_S7_td_SurfaceA_ad_6m_LV_A (SPAdes) (version 2) | ecosystem: Environmental > Aquatic > Marine > Oceanic | place...
CCAAAAATATAGGCATTTTGTTCCAAATCAAAGATGACCTTTTAGATTATTCTCTTAGTAATGATATTGGGAAACCTGTATTTCAAGATCTGAAAGAAGGCAAAGTAACTTATCCTTTCTTTTTTGCCTACAAAAATGCAGACAAAAATACTAAAAAAACCCTTTCAAATAATCTTGGAAATAAAAAAGCTAATACAAAAGATATCCTTAGATTGATTCAAGCTCATGACGGGATAAGCAAAACTGAAGATTTGGCCAAAAAATTTCATAAAAATGCGATAATCAGTGCAGAGAAGATTGATAATCTAAAGATTCAAAAAGAAATGATAGAATTAGCTCAGTTAGCATACGAAAGGGAAAAATGACATTTATACCGCAAAATAGTTACTCTAAAGATGATTTGATAGCGTGTGCAAATGGAGAGTTATTCACTAAGCCTGGAGACGGAAGATTACCATCAGATCAAATGTTAATGTTTGATGAAATATCAAATATTGATGATTCCAGCGGAACGTACAAAAAAGGTTCAATAAGTGCTCATTTGAATATTAATCCTGATTTATGGTTTTTCAAATGCCACTTTAAAACTGATCCTGTAATGCCAGGTTGTCTTGGGCTAGATGCAATGTGGCAGCTTTTAGGATTTTATTTGTTATGGTCTGGGCTTCCTGGTATTGGAAGAGCCTTGGGTGCTGATAATGTAAAATTTTTTGGTCAAGTTTTACCAAATGCGAAAGAGGTAACATATAAAATTGATATCAAAAGAATTATTAATAGAGGTGCAATAGTTGGTCTTGCTGATGGTGAGATGTTTGTTGATGACAGAAAAATATATACTGCAGAGAAACTTAAGGTAGGATTATTTAAGGATCCGAGTAATTTTTAATGAAAAATGTAGTTGTAACTGGTCTTGGAATTAAATCTTGTATTGGAAATACATATGATGACGTTCTATTAAGTCTGCAGAATGGATTGTCAGGAATTTCATTCAATGATGTGTATTCAGAGATGGGATTTAGAAGCTGTATATCTGGTTCAATTAACATCAATTTAGCAGATTATATTGACAGAAAATTACTAAGATTTATGGGTGAATCTGCTGGGTATTCATATCTAGCTACGAAAGATGCTCTTGATATGGCAGGCATAAATGAAGAGGATTTAGATTCTCCTAGAATTGGTATAGTTGCTGGGTCAGGAGGATCATCAACAAGGATAATGGTTGAAAATGGAGATATAGCAAGAGATAGAGGACCAAAGAGGATTGGTCCATATGGTGTTACTAGAAGTATGTCTAGCTCAATTTCAGCAATTATTTCAACCGCTTTTAAATTGAAAGGAATCAATTATTCAATCTCATCAGCATGTGCCACCAGCGCACATTGTATAGGCCACGCTGCTGATCTTATAAAGAGTGGTCAGCAAGATATTGTAATTGCAGGAGGAAGTGACGACGAACATTGGAGTTCTTCTTGTCTTTTTGACGCAATGGGTGCTCTATCGTCAAACTTTAATTCATCTCCAGAAACTGCTTCAAGACCATATGATGTAAATAGAGATGGGTTTGTTATTGCTGGTGGAGCAGGAATGGTTATTTTAGAAGATGAGGAACATGCAAAAAAACGAGGTGCAAATATACTAGCTAAGATATCAGGTTATTATGCAAACTCTGACGGTTATGACATGGTTGCTCCATCTGGTGAAGGTGCTGCACGTTGCATGAAAGGCGCAATGAAGGATGCTGGATTAGAAATAGATTACATCAATACTCACGGTACAAGTACTCCGGTGGGTGATGTTGCTGAGTTAAAGGCTATTAATGAAGTATTCTCTTCTAATTCGCCAGCAATTAGCTCTACAAAATCAATGACCGGGCATTCTTTGGGGGCCACAGGGGCTCATGAGGCAATTTATTCAATAATGATGATAAATAATGGTTTTATTGCTCCAACAATAAATGTAGATGAATTGTGTGATGAGGCAAAAGATTTAGATATTGTTACTGAAACAAGAGATTGTGAGATAAGTAATGTACTTAGCAACTCATTTGGATTTGGCGGTACAAATGCTAGTCTTGTTCTAAGCAAATTTTAGTAAAGAGTTAATAAAGATTCCTTTGTATAGGGTATTAGCTCATCAAATCTGCCTTCTTTCATCTTAATTACCCAATTTGGATCTGATATTAAAGCTCTTCCAACTGCTATTAATTCATATTTGTTACTTGAAATATCTTCGATAGCCTTATCTATGCTTGTTGGATTTGCTGGAGCCATCATATCTATAAAATCAGAATCTAATCCAACACTTCCAACCCCAATGGTTGTTATATCAGATATCTTTTTAGTCCAATATGCGAGATTCTCTTTTGAATCAGGAAACTCACTTTCCCAAAATCTTCTCATACTTGAATGAAGGTAATCTAAACCTGCATTAACAGGTGGCATAATGACTTTTTCTAATTCATTTGGTGTTTGAGCAAGCTTTGCATCAAAGTCATGTTGTTTCCACTGTGAAAATCTTAATCCAACAATAAAGTTATTTGTCACTCTTGATCTAATTGCTTCAACAATTTCTTTAACAAAATTTGATCTTTTTTCTATTGAACCACCATAAATATCTTCTCTTATATTTGTTCCTTCCCAAAAAAAATTATCAATTAGGTATCCATGAGCTCCATGTATCTCCACTCCATCAAAACCAAGATTCTCACAAATTTCAGCATCAGAAGCATATGCCTCTATAGCTTCTTTTACATCATCAGCAGTCATTTCGTGAGCAACTTTTTTTCCTGGCTTAACGAGGCCAGAGGCTGTATATCCAGGTACATCTGGATCTGGTCCCATACCCAGCTTCCTGAAGCCTCCACAATGCCATAACTGAGCAATTACAGATCCATTATTTTCTTTAATTCTGCTTATAACTTTTTTCCAACCATCCCTTGCTTCTTCAGAGTCCAATCTAGGTACATTAGGATATGCGCTTGAAGATTTATGACTTAATTCAATTCCTTCCGTTATAATTAACCCGACCTCACCCTTTGCTCTTCTTTCATAGTATTTTGCAACTTCTTCAGTCGGAATACCTCCTGGTGATTGATTTCTGGTCATTGGAGCCATAACAATTCTATTCCTCATTTCACAATTTTTAAGTTTGAATGGTTCAAATAACATTTTTAATTATCCTTAAATTTTGACTCTCTCCATGGGAAAAAATTTGGTAAATCTTCAGAAACTTTGTTGCTAAATTTAGGTTTTCTTTTTTCTAAAAATGACATGACACCCTCTTTGGCATCATCTGACACTCCCCTCGAATCGATAAGCTTGCTTTCCATAATATGGGCTTCTTCTGGATCTATTTCAGATGAGTAACTCCAGAGCATATGCCTAGTCATAGCTACAGAGACTTGAGATGAGTTTTCTGTCATTTTTTTAGCTAACTCAATAGCCACATCGATAATGTTTTCCTCATCGTCTATAAGATAATTTATTAATCCTATTTTCGATCCCTCCTCAGCAGATATAAGATCACCTGAGTAGCAAAGCTCGAGCGACTTTGAAATACCAACTAGCTTTGGCAGGAACCAGCTTGCACATCCATCAGGAACAATGCCTCTTCTTGCAAAAACAAATCCATATCTTGCTGATTTTTTAGCAATTCTTATATCAGCAGGAAGCTGCATTGTAGCTCCAACTCCCACAGCGTCACCATTACATGCTGCAATAACAGGCTTTAATGAGTTATAAATTCTGAGAACTAAAATACCGCCTGCATCTCTTCTAAAATCTTCTTCAAATTTGCCTCTTGAATCAAAATTTTTATCAAAAGTTTTGTCACCAGCTGAAAGATCGGCACCAGCACAAAAAGCTCTACCAGCTCCAGAAAGTATAATGGCCTTTAAATTATCATTTCTGTCGACTTCATCAAATGCATCCATAATATCTTCTAACATTTGCATGTTAAATGCATTTAATTTTTCTGGTCTGTTTAGCTTAAGAACTGCTATAGAATCAATCTCCTGAAGAGTTATTGTTTTATATTCTTTTATCAAGATTGATTTTAAAAAGGAATATCGTCGTCTGTGAGACCAGGACCACTATCATCCTCAGGGAACGGTGTATCTGAAGAACTATTATCTTGCATAGATGAATCACTTGATCCTCGTGAGCCAAGCATAGTAAGTTGATTACCTAAAACTTCAGTTGTCCATCTATCATTGCCATCCTTGTCTTGCCATTTTCTAGTTTGAATTTTTCCCTCAACATAAACACTGGAGCCTTTATCAAGATATTTTTCAGCAATTTCAGCAAGGTTTCCAAAAAATACTACTTTGTGCCATTCTGTTTTATCTCTGTTTTCTCCACTTTCCTTATCTTTCCAAGATTCTGTGGTTGCAATTGAGAGATTAGCAACAGCGGTTTGTGTTGCCGTGTATCTCATTTCAGGTTTTTGACCTAAATTTCCAACTAAAATTACTTTATTTACTCCTCTGCTCATAATTACCTCTTATAATATGTTAAAAGTTTAACCTAATTTAATTTTTTCATCACGGAATTTTTATTCAATGGATAGTATTTTTATCAAGGGTGCAAGAACACATAATTTAAAGAATGTAAATCTTGAAATACCCAGAAATAAAATAGTTGTTATTACTGGGCTTTCTGGCTCCGGAAAATCATCTCTTGCTTTTGATACTCTATATGCAGAAGGTCAACGAAGATATGTAGAGTCTTTATCAACATATGCTAGAAGATTCCTATCAATGATGGAGAAACCTGACGTTGATCAAATTGAGGGTTTATCTCCAGCAATTTCCATTGAACAAAAAGCTACCTCTCATAATCCAAGATCGACTGTTGGAACAGTAACTGAAATATATGATTATTTAAGGTTATTGTATTCAAGAATTGGAACTCCTAGATGTCCAGATCATGGTGAAGAATTAAAAGCAAAAACTGTATCTGAGATCTGTGATGAAATACTTAAGTTAGAAGAGAATACTAAAATAATGATAATGGCGCCTGTTATTAGGGACAAAAAGGGTGAGCATCAAGCATTGTATGAAGACCTTCGTAAAAGTGGTTATGTGCGTTTGAAAATAAATGGAAAAATCTATCCAATAGAAGAATTCCCAGAATTAGAAAAAAACAAAAAACATAATATTTCGGCTGTAATTGATAGATTAGTAATTAAATCAAATAATGAAATACGTTCTAGAATATCAGAATCAATTGAAACATCTTTGCTGTTATCAGATGGATTAATTGAGGTTGAAAATATTGATACAAAAAATATTTCTTTATTTTCATCAAATTACTCATGCTCACAATGTGGATATTCTATTCCGGAGCTAGAACCCAGAATATTTTCTTTTAATAATCCTCATGGTGCTTGTCCTAAGTGTGACGGACTGGGTGTTATTCAATTTTTCAACGAAAAAAAATTAATACAAGATGACGAAGTTTCAATTGCAAATGGTGCTATCAAAGGTTGGACTAGAAGAAATAGGTTTTATTACTACCAGCTAAAATGTCTTAGCAATCATTTTGATTTCAGTTTAACTACCAAGTGGATAGATTATCCACAAAAGATAAAAGATATCATATTGTGGGGTACTAAAGAAAAAATTGATTTTTCTCACAGATTCAGAAGTGGAAGCAGAATCATAAGGAAGCATAGATTTGAGGGAGTAATTCCATCAACTGAAAGAAGATTTAAAGAAACTGATTCTGAATATATTAGAAATGAGCTTGCAAAACTTATGTCTGAAAGTAAATGTGATGAATGTGATGGGTCAAGACTAAATACATATGCTAGAAATGTTTTTATAAATGATACTCAAATACATGAAATAACTTCAATGAAAATAACTGACTCACTAGAGTTTGTAAATAATATGAAGTTGGATGGATCTAAAGAAAAAATTGCTGAAAAAATACTTAAAGAAATTAAAGATAGATTAACTTTTCTTAAGGATGTTGGTCTCAGCTATTTAACCTTAGATAGAAGTGCTGAAACTCTATCTGGAGGAGAGGCTCAACGAATCAGATTAGCTAGTCAAATAGGATCAGGTCTCGTTGGAGTTACATATGTACTTGATGAACCATCGATTGGACTTCATCAAAGAGATAATACTAAATTAATTAAAACTCTGAGTAATTTAAAAAGTCTTGGTAATACTGTAATAGTTGTTGAGCATGATGAAGAAGCAATAAGATCTGCAGATCATATTATTGATATTGGTCCTGGAGCTGGCAAACATGGAGGAGAAATTTGCGCTGAGGGAAATATAGATGCAATCCTAAAAAACAAAAACTCTATAACTGCAAAATATTTATCAGGTAAAAGAAAAATTAAAGTGCCTAAGAAAAGAACGAAAGTTAGTGAACATAAAATAAAGATAATTGATGCAAGCGAAAATAATTTAAAGAAAATTTCAGTTGAAATCCCAATAGGTGTATTTACCTGCATTACTGGTGTATCAGGATCAGGAAAATCTTCTCTTATAAATCAGACTTTATTGCCAATAAGCTCATTTATGCTAAATAAATCAAAACTTTCAAAAGAGATAAATTGTGAAAAAATCGAGGGTTTAGAAAACTTAGATAAAGTAATTAATATCGATCAATCTCCTATTGGAAGAACGCCAAGATCTAATCCAGCTACTTATACTGGACTATTCTCTCATATAAGAGATCTCTTATCACAAACTGTTGAAGCTCGGTCTAGAGGATATAAACCTGGTAGATTTAGTTTTAACGTTAAAGGTGGGAGATGTGAAGCTTGTCAAGGCGATGGAATGATTAAAGTTGAAATGCATTTTTTAGCAGATGTATATGTAAAATGTGATGTTTGTGATGGTAAAAGATATAACGAACAAACGCTTGAAATAAAATATAAAGATAAAAATATTAGCGACATTTTAGACATGACAGTTGAAGAAGCTCTAGAGTTTTTTGATGCTCATCCAGCAATTAAAAATAAACTTTTAACACTGAATGATGTTGGCTTGGGTTATATAACTCTTGGTCAATCAGCATTAACTCTTTCAGGTGGAGAAGCACAAAGAATTAAACTTGCAAAGGAACTTTCAAAAAGAAGCACTGGAAAAACACTTTTTATTTTAGATGAGCCTACAACTGGACTGCATTTTGCAGATATTGAGCTTCTTTTAAAAGTCCTTAACCGATTAAAAGAACAAGGTAATACAGTTGTTGTAATTGAACATAATTTAGATGTAATAAAAACCTCTGATTGGGTTGTAGACCTAGGCCCAGAGGGAGGTTCTGATGGAGGAAAAGTAGTTGCTGAGGGAACTCCAGAAGATGTAGCTAAGGTAAAAAAGTCCTTTACAGGTATGTTCTTAAAAGACTTGCTTAATTAAGCAACTGATTCTTCTGTTTTAAGTTCTGGCTCCAGTGATTCGTCAATATCTAGCTTCCTATCTACAAGTTCAATATATGCCATATCTGCTTTATCCCCTGCCCGAAAACCTGCTTTGATAATTCTAGTATATCCACCATTTCGATCTTTTGAGTTTACCGCCACTTCACTAAAAAGTTTTGCTACAGCACTATCAGATCTTAATTTATTAAAAGCATGTCTTCTATTAGCAACAGAGTCATCTTTTGCTCTAGTAATAAGAGGCTCTATGAATTTTCTGAGCTCTTTTGCCTTTGGAAGTGTTGTCTTAATAATCTCTTGTTCAATTAATGCAATTGCAAGATTTTTAAATAAAGCCTTTCTATGGGCTGAATTTCTATTAAGTTTTCTTCCAGATTTTCTATGTCTCATTTTTTATCCTACTGGAGGCCAGTTTTCTACATTCATTCCAAGAGATAATTCTTTTGATGCTAAAACATCTTTGATCTCATTTAATGATTTCTTTCCTAAATTTGGAGTCTTAAGCAAATCAAATTCTGATCTATGAATAAGATCACCAATTAAAAATATGCTTTCTGCTTTCAAACAATTTGTAGATCTAACTGTAAGCTCAAGTTCTTCAATTGATCTAAGAAGGATTGGATCAAAATCATTTTGATCTTTCTTGGCTTCTTGTTCTGCAATAGCATCCAAATCAACAAAAGCACTTAATTGCTGTTGGAGAATTGTTGCTGAATGCTCGATAGCCATTTTCGGATCAAGCGTTCCGTCCGTTTCTAATTCTACGACTAGTTTATCTAAGTCAGTTCTTTTGCCAAATCTAGCATTATCAACAGTATAAGATACCCTTCTTACAGGACTATATGAGGCATCTACTTTTAGAGCACCTACAACCCTGTCTTCATCATCTCTCAAATCAGCTGGCTCATATCCTCGTCCAGTTTTTACGGTTAGAGTCATTTTTAAACTAACCTTGTCTACAATAGTAGCTACGTGAAAGTCTTGGTCAACTAATTCAACATTTCCAGGAGCATCAAAAGAAGAAGCAAGAACATCACATGGACCGGTCACATCAAGAGTAACTTCAGCTGATTCTCCTTCAATTAAATTAATAGGCATGTCTTTAATATTTAAAAGAATATCTATTACGTCTTCTCTGATACCTTCGATGGTGCTATATTCATGTGAAATACCCTCTATGGCGACATCGGTCACCGCTGCTCCGGGCATAGAAGATAAAAGAATTCTTCTAAGGGCGTTACCTAAAGTATGGCCAAAACCTCTCTCGAGAGGTTCTAAAGTTACTTTTGATAAAGTTGGTGACACGTCATCAACTTGTATCTCGGTAGGTACTAGTAAATCAATTACTGATGTTTGCATAATATTCTCCGACTTTATGTTATTTTGAGTAAAGCTCAACAATAAGATTTTCGTTAATTTCTGTACTTAAATCAGTTCTATCTGGAACCGATTTAAATACCCCTTTTAAATTTTGTTCATCTACTTCCAACCAATCACAATCTTCTCTTGTAGATGCTATTTTTAATGCAGCTGCAATTCTTAAATGGCCTTTTTTTGACTCTCTTACTTCAATTTCGTCACCAGCTTGAACTTGATACGATGGAATGTTAACAACCTTACCATTTACCATGAAAGCTTTATGCGAAACCATTTGTCTTGCCTCTGCTCTCGTTGACCCAAAACCCATTCTGTATACAACGTTATCAAGTCTTTTTTCTAAGAGCGATAGCAGATTTTCACCTGTGTTGCCTTTTGAAGATGCAGCTTTTTTATAATAGTTTCTGAATTGTTTTTCCAAAACACCATACATTCTTCTAACTTTTTGTTTTTCTCTTAATTGAAGTCCATAGTCAGATAGTCTTCCTCTTCTCGCTCCATGAACACCTGGTTGAGTATCCATATTACATTTTGATTCAATTGCTCTAACCCCACTCTTCAAATAAAGATCTGTGCCTTCTCTTCTCGATAATCTTAATGATGGTCCTCTATATCTAGCCATTTGTATCTCCGTTAAACTCTTCGTTTTTTAGATGGTCTACAACCATTGTGAGGCAATGGTGTAACATCAGTAATACTTTTAATCTTAAGTCCACATGCATTTAAAGACCTTATAGCAGACTCTCTTCCTCCGCCAGGACCTTTTACTTTTACATCTAAATTTATCATTCCAAATTCTTTTGCTGCATTTCCAGCCTTATCGGCTGCAATTTGGGCAGCGAAAGGTGTGCTTTTTCTTGAGCCTTTAAAACCACTCCCGCCTGAAGTTGCCCAACATATTGTATTTCCTTGTTTGTCAGTAATAGTAACAATTGTATTATTGAAAGATGAGTGGATATGAGCCACTCCATCTGTTACAACTTTTTTATTTTTTTTACCTTTTGCTGCCATATTTAACCTCTCATCGGCTTTTTAGGGCCTTTTCTTGTTCTAGCATTATTTTTTGTATTTTGACCTCTAGTTGGAAGTTTTCTTCTATGTCTTATTCCTCTGTAACTAGCTAAATCCTGTAATCTTTTGATGTTTGTACTTATATTTCTTCTCAAGTCACCCTCAACAACATAAGTTGATACTGCATTTCTTATACTTTCAATTTCATCTTCAGATAAGTCTGAGATTTTTCTTGTATAGTCTATCTTGAGATCATGACATATGTTTTGAGCTGTTTTTCTTCCTATACCAAATATGTGAGTTAATGAAATCTCAACATGCTTATTTTCTGGAATATTTACTCCTGCTATCCTTGCCATAGTTTAACCTTGCCTCTGTTTATGTTTAGGGTCTGAGCTGCAGATTACGTACAAAACGCCCTTTCTTCTTACAATTTTGCAATTTCTACAGATTTTCTTTACTGATGCTTTAACTTTCATACTACCTTCTATAATTTTTGATATTTGCTTTTTTCATTAAAGATGCGTACTGAGATGACATCATGTGTGACTGAACCTGAGCCATAAAGTCCATCAATACAACAACAATAATTAACACAGATGTTCCTCCAACTGAAATAGTAGGTGAAATGCCTGCAAAATTAATGAGTGCCAATGGTAATAAGCAAATTAGAGTTAAATAAATTGCTCCAAATACAGTAAGTCTTGCTAAAACTGAGTCAATGTAATTTGCTGTTTGTTCTCCTGGTCTAATACCTGCGATATATGCTCCAGATCTTTTAAGATTGTCTGATACATCTTTTGTATTAAACGTTAGGGCCAACCAAATAAAACAGAAGCTTATGATTAAGCCTGCAAAAACTAGTATGTAGAGAGGTTGTCCAGGATTTAAAGCTAATGAGAAGCTTTGTAAAAAACTTAAAGACTCATTCTCGCCAAACCATGTCGATAAGGATGCAGGAAATAACAGGAAGGTGCTTGCAAATATTGCTGGGATAACACCCGCCATATTTACTTTGAAGGGTAAATGACTAGTTTGAGCTTGCATCATTCTTCTGCCTTGCTGTCTTTGGGCATAGTTTACTGTTATTCTTCTCTGACCCCTCTCAATGAAAACAACTACTGCAATTACTGCCATAGACAATAATCCTATGCCTATGAGTAATAAAATACTAAGATCGCCTTGTCTTGACTGCTCTAAAGCCTGTCCTATTGCTCCTGGTATGCCAGTTAAAATACTTGTCGCAATGATTATTGAAATACCGTTACCAATTCCTCTTTCAGAAACTTGTTCACCCAACCACATAAGGAACATAGTCCCTGCTACAACAGAAAATACAGCAGATACAAAGAAAGACGGTCCAGGTACATATGCAAGACCGCTTGCAGATAAAGTTACTGCCAGTGCGGATGCCTGAATAAATGCCAACACAGCTGTACCGTATCTTGTGTATTGAGTAATTGTATTTCTTCCAGCTTGCCCATCTTTCTTTAATTCTTGAAGGTAAGGAATAGAATTAGAAAAAAGCTGCATGATAATCGCAGACGAAATATAAGGTACAACGTTGAGAGCAAATATACTCATCCTTTCCAGTGCTCCACCAGAAAACAAATTAAACATTTCAATGATAGTTCCCTGATTTTGTTCAAAAAGAGCAGCAAGTCTGTCAGGATCTATGCCAGGTATTGGGATATGAGTTCCAATTCTATATACAAGAATTGCAATAAAAACGAATCTTAACCGTTTCCAAAGATCACTCATGTTGTTTCCTTGATCAACCATAACTATTCAGAATCCTCTTTCTTTGATTGAGTTTTCGGTTTATCGTTCTTTGTTGAGGCAGCAACAATTTTACCTCCAGCTTTTTCAATAGAAGCCTTTGCACCTTTTGTTAGTGGGATGCCTTCCACTGTAATCTTAGATTCAATTTGAGTATTACCAAAAATTTTTACTTTTTTGACTGATTTAGAAATCAGTTTATTGTCTTTTAATGTTTGTAAGCTAACTACTTTCATTCCTTCTAAGTTTTTGATGTTAACCTCTTTAAAAGAATTGTTAACTCTGGATGTAAAACCAAATTTGGGTAACCTCATTTGAAGCGGCATTTGTCCACCTTCAAATCCAAGTCTTACGTTACCACCAGATCTAGATTTCTGACCTTTATGACCTCTTCCAGCAGTTTTACCAGTTCCTGAACCAATACCCCTGCCAACTCTTTTCCTGTTCTGAGCTGTTCCAGTATTCGAAAGAGTATTCAAGTTCATATTATTTGTAGCTTCTTCACTCATCTTAATTCTCAATAATTTCTAACATGTCTGAAATCTTGTTTATCATCCCTCTATTGCTTGGAGTATCTAGAACTGTGACAGTCTGGTTAAGTTTTTTTATACCAAGACCTTTTATGCACAATTTGTGATTTTTCATTCGCCCAATTCCACTTTTTACAAGCTTAATTGTTATAGTCTCTGCTTTACTCATGATATTTCTTCTACTTTCTTACCTCTTCTTGAGGCTACTGTCTCAGGTGACTCCATTGAACTTAATGCATTAATTGTTGCCCTAACCACATTAACTGGATTTGTAGATCCATAACATTTGGCAAGAACATTTTGAACACCTGCTAATTCAAGCACAGCTCTCATAGCACCACCAGCAATAATCCCTGTACCTTCAGAAGCTGGTTGCATATATACGTTAGCAGAACCATGTTTTGCTTTTATTGGATACCATAAAGTAGTGTTGTTTAACTCAACTTCTACCATACTTCTTCTAGCATTTTCCATGGCTTTCTGAATAGCTATAGGAACTTCTTTGGCTTTACCTCTTCCAAATCCAACTCTGCCATTACCATCGCCAACAACTGTTAGCGCAGTGAATCCAAAAATTCTTCCACCTTTCACAACTTTTGCGACTCTATTAACCTGGACTAATTTTTCTTCCAAGGCATCAACCTGTTGATTAGTCATTGTGTTTTCTTCTTTCATAAATTAAAACTCCAAGCCTGCATCTCTCGCTGAATCTGCTAAAGCTTTTATGCGACCATGATACTTATATCCAGACCTATCAAATACAACTTTCTTAATTCCATTTTCAAGAGCTCTTTCTGCGACTCTCTTACCAACTTCTTTTGCACCAGCAACATTATTAGCATCTATCTTTAAATCCTTTTCGACAGTTGATGCTGAAACAATTACTTTAGCTCCCAAGCTATCAAAGATTTGAGCATAAAAATGTTTAGACGATCTAAAAACAGTTAATCTTGGTGATTCTTGATCTCTAATATGAATTCTAGATTTTTTTGCTCTTCTAATTCTTGAAATATTCTTTTCACTCATTTTTAAGCCCCTGCTCCAGCAGCTTTTTTAGCTTCTTTACGCTTAACTTGTTCATCTGCATACCTCACACCCTTGCCTTTATATGGTTCAGGTGGTCTAAAGGCTCTTATCTCAGCCGCAGCTTGACCAAGTATTTGTTTGTTGTGACTTTTAAGAACAACTTCCGTTTGTGATGGAGTTTCAACTTCTACCTCTGGAGGCAATTGATATTTAATGGGATGTGAAAAACCTAGAGTTAGCTCAAGAAGCTTTCCAGAAGCTTTTGCTCTGTATCCTACTCCAATAAGCTCAAGTTTTTTCTCAAAACCCTCGGAAACACCAATAATCATGTTATTTACAATTGATCTAGTAGTGCCTGCTAATGCAATAGATTGTTGAATATTCTCATCATAGCCAACTGTTATTGTGTCTTCAGCAATATTTAACGAAATAGATTCTGTCATTTCGAACTCTAGCTCCCCTTTAGAGCCTTTAACGGTGACTAAATTGCCTTCAACTGTAACATTTACACCATCGACAATTTTTATAGGATTTTTTGCAACTCTAGACATTAAAATACCTCACATAAAATCTCGCCGCCAACATTTTTAGCTTTTGCATCCCTATCGGTCATTAAGCCTTGATTAGTTGAAAGGATGAAAGAGCCAAGTCCTCCTTTTACAGATTCAAGGCTTGAAGCAGCACTATATTTTCTAAGGCTTGGTTTGCTAATCCTTTTAAGCTCTTTTATTACTGGTTCTGAATTATGGTATTTAAGCTCAACTTCGATAACTGGCTTATCGTCTAATTCAGTTTTACTGCAAGATTTTAGATAGCCCTCTGAAACTAGCACATCTACCAAATCATGTTTTAGCTTTGAATAAGGAACTTGAACGTGAGTTTTACCGCGCATTAATCCGTTGCGTATTCTTGTTAGACAGTCTGATATAGGATCTTGAAAACTCATAATATTTTTACCAACTTGATTTAACTAATCCAGGAATGTCGCCACGCATTGCTGCTTCTCTTAACTTTATTCGACTCAAACCAAATTTTCTATAAACTGCATGAGGCCTGCCTGTTACTTGACATCTTCTAACTACACGAGATGGACTTGCATTCCTTGGCAATTTTTGAAATTTAACTCTTGCTTCATATCTTTCTTCAGTGGAAAGACTTTGATCATTCATTTGTGCTTTCAAAGCTGCTCTCTTATCAGCATATTTGGCTACTGTTTTAATTCTTTTAACTTCTCTTGCTATCATTGATTTTTTTGCCATAAAAAGTACCTATTGTTTAAAAGGAAAATCAAAAGCTTTTAATAAAG
>Ga0208390_1000487_pt1 | contig 14420 bp, 13 predicted proteins | sample Knorr_S7_td_Surf_FD_185594 | JGI IMG/M metagenome (GOLD analysis project Ga0208390, IMG submission 185594) | Marine microbial communities from Southern Atlantic Ocean transect - Knorr_S7_td_SurfaceA_ad_6m_LV_A (SPAdes) (version 2) | ecosystem: Environmental > Aquatic > Marine > Oceanic | place...
TTTTTTTTGAATGTTCTTCATCTTTTTTTGATAAAACCTTTATAATTGACGCCTTGTCATGTTTGTCAGATATATTTTATTACTATTTATCTTTAGTTTTAGTATTTTTGCTTTAGCGCAAAACGTACCTCCGACTATATCGGATCCTGAGCAATTAGAAACGATTAGAAAAGAAAGGCAAGCTATTTTTAACGAATTGATAGAGGATCCAACTAATCAAGGAAATTTATTCAAATACGCTAATTTATCAATTATTTTAGGAGATTTAGAGGCAGCAATTGGGGTTTTTGAACAAATGCTTATTTATGATCCTACTTTGGCAAGAATTAGGCTAGAACTTGGAGTACTTTACTTTAGGCTAGAAGCTTATGCTCCAGCAAAATTATATCTCGAGAGTGTTAAAGACTACGACCCTCCTGAAGAAGTGATTACGAAGGTTGAATCTTTTTTAACTGCCATTGAAGAGGAAGAAAAGCCTGTAACGGTTAATCAATTAATGACTTTTGGTTTTGCTAGTTCTTCTAATGCAAATGCTGGTATAGATGCTGACATCATTGAAATAGCAGGTTTTCCTCTTGAGGTATCTCCAGACTCAAAACCTCAATCAGATTCAAAATTTTCTGTTAATTACAATTTGTCTTTAACTCAAAATTTGAATAATCCCCGTGGTGATGCAATCAATTATTTTCTTGCAGCTGCTACCACTTATCAATCTAGGTTTACGCAATTTGATCAAAGAAGTTTCGTCTTTGGTTTAAATAGCCGTTTAGATGTTGAGGAGGGTAGACTAGGTCTGTTGAAGAATCCATCCGTCACACCAAGCTTTACTAGAATTCAAGTTTATTTATCAGGAAAAGCTTTACTTGAGTCTAACGCCTTCAGCGTCAGTCACTCTGGTTCTTTAGATAATGGTTCTGTTTTTGAATACGGTTTTAACGTAGATAAAAGGAATTTTATAGGCTTAGATGCAAAAAGCGGTTACAGATACGGAACTTTTGTAAATAACACTTTTAATTTACCAAATAATAACTCTAGTTGGACTATGAATATTTTCTCTGATAAATATGAGGCTAACCAAAAATTTGAATCCTTTAGACAATGGGGTTTTGGTTTTAATTACAGAATGCCTCTTCCGGATGCATGGATTATGGCTGCTAATTATGATTTCTCTACTAAAAATTACCTTGCACCTAACGGACCACTTGGAACAAGAAAAGATATTAACGAATCATCAGATTTAACCTTTTCAAGACTTTATATAAATTGTTTATCTATGAATATTTTTATTAAACCTTTTGATAATAGAAGCAGCATTGATATTTTCTCAAGAAGTAACACCGATGTAGGTGTCAATCTTTCTTATCTTTGCTTAAATAACTAACCTTAAAATTTACTTGAGTATATAATCCGCAAATGAATCAAATAGTCCAATTTTTTCTAAAAATCAGAAATAGTCGCTTTTTTAATGGAATAGTAATTTTTGTAATAATTGGCTCTGCTATTTATGCCGGAGTCAGTTCCTACGACCTTTCGGAAGAATACGTTGGATTGCTAAATTTTCTTGATACCGCAATAACAGTTTTCTTCCTAGTAGAGATTATTATCAGAATAGTTGCAGAAAGATCACTGATAAAATTCTTTAAAGGTGGTTGGAACGTCTTTGATTTCATCATCGTTACGGTCAGTTTAATTCCAATCACGGGAGGAGAGACAGCATTCGTTGCAAGATTACTCAGAATTGTCAGGGTATTAAGAATTATCACCGTAGTGCCTGCATTGAAGAAAATTGTCGATGCGTTGTTTGAAACGCTTCCAAGAGTTGGTTTTGTGGCTCTTCTAATGTTCATTTTCATATATATATGGGCTGCTATAGGAACTTTAGTTTTTGGAACAACAGATCCAGAACATTGGGGTAATATTGGTCTTGCTATGCTTACCCTTGCACAAGTTGCTACATACGATGACTGGGCTGCAGTTATGAAAGATATAATTGAAGTTTTTCCTTGGGTATGGATTTACTTTATTAGTTTCATTCTTCTTAATGCCGTAATCATGTTGAATATGGTCATTGGTATCATTGTTGATGTTATGTCTAAGAAATCTAGCAGCGGCCAATTAAGTGCAGATGAGAATCAATAATTTTCTGATCCTTTTTCTATTTTTATCTTTATCTTCATGCACCTATCAAAAGGTAGTTAAGAACTCTATGTATGATTTAGATGAGTTTGATGCATGTTATTTAGATCATAAATCCGTCCTAGACTCCGATAAACAGAAGTATCTAAACATGCTCATAGAGTTAAGAAATTATAATTGTTCTCGTTATTATGAACTTTTTATGAGAGGGACAATTATTCAGGGCAATTAAAACCAAAATATCAGGAGCAATGGTGTTGAAATGGCTATTATGAGTAATTCTAATGGTAGACCTAATTTCCAGTAATCTCCAAATTTATAATTACCTGGTCCCATTACCAAAGTGTTACATTGATGTCCGATAGGAGATAAAAAAGCACAACTTGCACCTATTGCAACACACATCAAAAATGGTTCAGAAGGATGACCTAACTGATTTGCAATTGTGACTGATATAGGTCCCATAATAACTGCAGTCGCTGCATTATTAATGACATCAGATAGACACATTGTGGCTATCATCAAAATAACAAGGGTGCCAACTAGACCAAATTGAATAGATTGAGTCGCTATTACGGTTGCTAATATATTTGTAAGACCACTGTCATATAGTGCATCGCCTATAGGAATCATAGCTCCAAGCAATACAATAACAGGCCATTCAATATGACGATAAAGCATATTTGGTTTTAGTAGTTTAGACGCAACAAATGCTAAAACGCATAGTAAAAATGCTATGACGACATTTAAAAAATTTGTGATAACCAAAAGTAAACTAAAAGAAAATAACCCTAATGAAAGTAAAACTTTAGAATCATCCTTAATTACATCTAACTCTCTTTGCCAAAGAGGCATCAAACCAAGATCTTGCATTTTATCACTGGTATCTTTTTGTTCTTCTCTAGTAGCAATCAACAACACATCTCCAGCCTTGAAATGTTCGTTTGAAAGGCTTCCTTGAAAATTTGTACCTTTCCTCCACAACCCAAGAACAGCCATCTGTCTCCCAACCATATTTGAAAAATAGCTTATAGTTCTACCTATTAATCTTGACCCTGGAGAAATCATGGTTTCAATTTCACCAAAGCTTCCTGAATCAAGATCTTTAATTTCGGTTCTGAGAGAAAGACCATACTTATCTTGTAGTCCTGATACTTCCTCTGGATTTATTTTCAAAAGTAGAATTTGAGATTCTTTTAATTCCTCAAAATTACTTAAAATTTCCCTGGCATCAGATGTTTCATTTACTGAACCAATGAGTACTGTGTCAGAACCTAGTTCCTTCCTGAATTCTTGAGTTTTTTTACCTATAAGATCGCTATCTTTATCAATCACAAGTTCAACTAAATATTCATTAATATCAACTAAAGAAGATGTATCACTGTCACCAGATCTATTTTTAACAAGAATGAAACCAAGTAATGCGATAAAAATTACGCCTCCGATACTCACAGGCAACCCTGCATAGGCAAAATCAAAAAATTCGAACCCTTGATCGGAATATTGGTCCCTAAATTCGGAAATAATAATATTTGGAGGCGTTCCAATTTTTGTATTCATACCCCCAAGAATTGATGCGAAGGCAAGAGGCATTAAAAATTTAGAAGGGGACCAGCCCATTTTCTGACATATACCCAAAGTTACAGGTAATAACATCGCCATAGCACCAATGTTATTCATAAAAGAAGATAGTATGACTGCAATACCCATCAATATGACTAAGAACTGAAATTCACTATTAGCAATTTTCTGTAATAGATTGCCAATTTTCCCTATCAATCCTGATGCTTCTAGGCCTTTACTAATCAATAAAACAAGCGCAACTGTTATAACTGCGGGATGTCCAAACCCTACAAATGCTTCTTTAGCTGGAACAAAACCAAGAACCACTAAAACTGCAAGACTTGTTAATGCTACTGCATCGTATCGAAATCTGCCCCAGATAAACATAACAACCATAACCAAGAGTACGGCTGAAAGGATGATTTGATTGATATCCATAAAAGAAAAGATACTTTACATTAAGTTATTTTAATTAGCATGATAGATTTTGGTTTTTTTAAAAATCTTATCTATGTTTTATAAATTAAGGCTTTTTAACCTCAAATATAGTAAAATTTATGAACGAAGTTAGTTTTTGTTAGTTTGACTAAGGGTCATTTTGACAATAAAATTCTTTTGTTTCTTAATAATGAGAAAAATAAAGGAAAAACTTCATGGAGTGGGTTTATGAAGATAATAAACATGAAAAAATTTAACAAAGTATTGATCCTTCCTTTGTTAGTCTTTGTTTTAGCAAACTGTGCTGGAACAAATGTCACATCTTATTCATCTGCATCAATTATGCTTGATGACTTTATAGAACAGAATGGCGGTAAAGGTGCAGTTAATGATGAAACGTTGCATTATCCTTTAGACATTCAAACTTTGTCATGTTCTGAGATGCAAGCTAACAGAATAAGAATCTCTAATTTAATCAATAATTTATCTGAAAAAGTAGTAGAAAACGCAAATAGAAGTACTAGTTACTCCACATATGGATTAACAAAGCATGATCCCTTGGTTGGAACTAGTTTTATTGGAATCAGCTCTGTAGGCTTAAATCCTGAAGTTACTGAATACAGGAAACTAAAATTAGTGTTAGAAGAACTTAACACTACTTCAATCCTCAAGTGTACTCCACCTGAGGTAATGAGAACTCCGTAAATCTTTTCTAATTTACAGGACTCTATGGCTATATAATTAATTATGGCCATTCGTCTTGCTTATCTAATCAGTTTCTTATTTCTTTTTCTTTATGGAATTTTTGCTTTTCTTGGTATAGGTATTTCTCTTGAGCCAGGAATGGAGATTGGAGGGGTATCAAGGTGGTGTGAAAGAGTTAGTGATAGTATTTTCAGAGAGCCTGTAAATACTATTACAAACTTAGCCTTTATGGTAACTGGCTTGATAATGTTTCATGTCCTTAATCGAGATGAAGAAAATGTAAATACTTTCCATACTCTTACTCCAATAGCAATTTTATATGCATCTGCAGCCATTTTTTTAGGACCCGGATCGTTTTTAATGCATGGAACTCACACAGAATGGGGCGGTTGGGCAGATAACTTAAGTATGGTTATGTATATAGTTATCCCTTGGCTATATAACTTCAAAGTTATGGCTAAATGGAGTACTAATACCTTTTTTAAAGTTTATTTCAGCATCATTGTTGCGTATGGATTAGGACGATGGTTTTTAGGAGATGGGATGGGCATTGGCTTCAGCGTTTATGGTGTCTCTATAGGTGTATGGATAGTTTCTGAATTCCTTTTTAAATATTGGAGCCAAAGAATGAGATTTCTCTCCGGTTTTATGGGTTTTCTTGTTGCTGCAATATTTGGGATCTATCCACAAGAAATATTTAGTAATCTGGATCAATACTGGTGGATTTTATTTTTCTGGCTTCCTGGGATCGTTTGTAATAAGAAACCTGAATACGAACGAAAGCATTTCCCTTGGTTTTTTATTGGAATGTTTTTATACATTTCAGCTTTTGTAATTTGGTTGCAAGGATATCCAAATCAACCTCTATGTAATCCAGATTCCTTAATCCAACCCCATGGAATATGGCATATTCTTTGCTCCTTAGCTACGTTGAGCTTTTTTATATTTTTAAGAACCGAACAAATAAAAAAAAGAGAGGCTTAACCTCTCTTTTTTTAAAGAATTTAATCAATCGTAAGTTTTTGCAACTGATGTCATATTTAGCCTTACTAAAGATCTAAAATTATCAGCTCTTGTCAAAAATTTAGCATATGCTTTATTTGGAGCTGGATTATTTACAGACTCCATTGCTGTCGCAAGATCTGGATAACCACAATACGCCATGTGCGTACCGTATTTTTCAGGATTAGTTCCAGGTCCGAAAGATGCGACTCCCCAAGAACTTGGACATTGACCATTTGAAGTTTGCTCTTCCATCAATTCTGTATAAGCATTCACGTAAGCTGAAGGATCAGTAACATTAAGTAAGAAGACAGTGAAAACCTGATCATTCATTACATCTCCTCCTCCAACTACTGGAAATCCTAAAGCTTGATTTGTTTGCTCAGATATAGAGCTCATTGATTGAAAATATTTTCCCCAACCTGGGCAAGTTTGAACTTGGTTAGACCATTCAACATAATCTGCATTATTTTCATAAAATACAACATAAGTATGTGTTGTGTCATCATCTCCGTTTAAATTTTCAGCCATTAATCTAACTACAGTATCATTTGGACAATCTTTGGTTAATTGATCTGTAGCTTGAACTACTCCAACAGGATTTTCTGTTTTTATTCCAAAAAATCCAAAAAAAGGTCCGTCTCCAGCAAATACGGGTATGCTTAGGAAACAAATTAAAATTAATATTTTTTTCATAATATCTCCTTTATTAATTTATTAATATATAACATCAAAATTACTTATAAAATAGATAGAGGGGAAAAATTGAAAAATAATCTCACGTAAAATTTTAATAAAAGGAGATCAGGATGAGTGATGTATTGAAAATAGAAAATCTAAAAGAGGGTGTATGTATCCTAACTCTCAACAGACCGGAAGTTCTAAACAGCTTAAATAAAGATCTTATAGATTCTTTATTAATAGCTTTGAATGATGTCTATGAGGATAATTCTATAAGATCGGTAATTATCACTGGTGAAGGGAGAGGCTTTTGTAGTGGAGCTGATTTAGCAGGAGGTGGTTGGCCTAGTAATCCGAAATGGTCACCTGGAGAGTCTACTGCTAATGCAATGGAGATAGGATTTAACCCTTTAGTAAGAAAAATTGTTGAATGTCCTAAACCGGTTGTCAACGCAATTAACGGAATATCCGCTGGAGGCGGAGTTGGATTAGCTCTTTGCGGTGATTTGATAATTGCATCTGAGTCTGCAAAATTCAAACTTGTCTTTGGACCGCAATTAGGAATTATTTCAGACGTTGGAGCGTCATGGCTCATTCCAAATTTACTTGGAAGAGCAAGGGCAAATGGCATGGCACTTTTAGGTGAAGATATAGATTCAAAGAAAGCATTAAATTGGGGATTGGTTTGGGAAGTAATTCCAGATGATGAATTAAAAGAAAAGGCTATTGAGTATGCAACTCAATTAGCAAATGGCTCGATTACTGGATTGAAAGCTATTGTAAGAGCTCACGATAATGCTCTTAGAAATACTCTAAACGAACAACTTGATTACGAAAGAGATACCCAACGAATCCTTTGCGATGGAGATGTTTTCAAGGAGGGGGTAACTGCATTTATTCAAAAGAGGAAACCAAACTTTAGAGATATAGAATAATTTCTTTGTGGTAAATTAATCTTAAAATATTTTCTCTAAAGAGATTAAATGATACATAATAAATTTTTAATATAGGAGATATTAATTATGAAAAGATTATTAGTTTTAGTTACATTAATTGCCTCTTCTTACACTTACACTGCCCCAATTTGGGCGGAGTTTCAAATAGAAGTTGATGATCCAATTAAAGCTGCGAGTATTGCAGCTGCAACAGATAGGTATATGAAAAGTGATTTTGTTAAAAATAACTTTAATGGATCTGTACACTTGAATGTATATGTGTCCAATGGAGATAATCCAGCAACTCACTCATTAGTCTGGTTGTTTCCAAGTATGACAGATGCATCTGTTTTTCAAACTAAGTCACTAGATCCTACAAACAGAGCTTCACAAGAATTTTTTAGCGCTCTTTCTCAAAATTCCGAAGCAACCTCAGATTTAATGCATACTTTCGTTACTGTTTGGGGAGATGCTTCTAATAAAGACAGGGTATGGGAGATTCACAATTTTTATGCTACTGATGCAGGAAAAGTCGTTAACCTTACCAACAAAATGATGGAATCCATGGATGGTTTTCCAGGACAGCTAGGTCTCTCTCAAAATACTTATGGAAATGGTGATACATCTCATGCATTTACTGTTGGATTTGAATCTATTGAAGAAATGGAAGGATGGCAAGATAAGCTAGCTACTGATCCAGTTTTTAATAAATGGCTTGTTGATATGGGTGAAGTAGTGGAATGGAAAGGCTCAGAATTAGTGGTGAACGCTGCTGTTTATGATTCTGCTTTAACTTTAGAAGAGTTCGTTCAGTAAAAGCAAACAAAAAATACCCGTTTAATACGGGTATTTTTTTAATCAGATTTTTCCCAATGAAATTTAGGTAATTTTCTAACACCTTTATCTATTTGTTCAGCCCAAATATCTGATAATTCTTTAAAAAAAGGAGAATCAAGTTTTAATTGCTCTTGAAAATTTAAATTAATCTCATCTTTCTTAAAAACTACCAAATCTATTGGAGGCCCAACTGTTAAATCGGATCTCATAGTCGAGTCTAAAGAAAGAAGCGCAACTCGAGCTGCATCTCCTAAAGAAATATTTTGGTAGATCATTCTATCTAAAATAGGCTTCCCGTATTTAATTTCTCCAATCTGCAAATATGGTTGATCATCAGACATATAAATAAAATTTCCTTCCGGATAAACAAGTAATAAATTTGGATCTTGTCCTTTAATTTGACCACCAACTATGAAATAAGAACCCAGCAGTGCAGATCCTTGATTTAAATTTTCTTGAGCTTTAGATTGATATTCAACGTTTAATTCACCGATATAACTAGCTACTTCTTCTATATCCACACATGTATTCAAGCTTTTAAGTGCATCTTTGGATTCCATATCCTTTTCAATTCTGTGATAAACAGCTTGTGAGGTAGAAAGATTTCCAGAGGTTAAGATCACAAAAGCTCTGTCACCTACATTGAAGGTGAACATTTTAGTGTAAGTACTTATATTGTCTAAACCAGCATTAGTTCTTGAATCTGATGCAAAAACTAATCCATCATTGATTTTAATTGCTAAACAATAGGTCATTTTTTATTCAAAATGGATGTTATATTCAAAAAAGGAGATAAGTTAATAAAAAAAATGAAACTTTCATGGTCTAAATATGAATTATCTAAATCATACGATGAGTATATTACACCAAAGCGCACTGTAAGAGGTCACTTAAGAAAAATAGGAAATTTTTTTGAGTCTTTGTCGCTCAATGATCTTCAAGAATTAGACAGTGCTACAAAATCAGCAATCAAATCAATGGGAATAAATTTTCGCGTTTATTCTGATGAAGGATCTGTAGAAAGAACGTGGCCTTTAGATTTTATTCCTAGAATTATAAAAAAAAGTGAGTGGGATAATGTTGAAAAAGGACTTAAACAAAGAACCATGGCTCTTAACTACTTTATTGAGGATTGTTATAACGATCAAAGATTCCTTAACTCGGGAATTATAAACAAATCTTTAATAACTGCTTCTAAATACTATTTAAAATTCTGTAAGGGAATAAAACTACCTAATAAATCTTGGGCTCATATCTCAGGAAGTGATTTGATTAAAGATATCAAAGGAATTTTTCATGTCTTAGAAGATAATCTTAGGGTGCCTTCAGGAGTATCTTACATGCTCGAAAATAGATATGTTATGAAAAGAGTTTTTCCTGATTTATTCTCTCATTATGGTGTATCAAAAATTGATGAATATCCAACAAAACTTTATGAATGTTTAGTTGAGGCATCTTTTTCTAAATCAAAGAAACCGGAAATTGTTCTTCTAACCCCAGGAATTTATAACTCAGCCTATTATGAACATTCATATCTGGCTCAGCAAATGGGAATTGATCTAGTAGAAGGTTCAGACTTAATCGTAAAAAAAAATATTGTTTATAAAAAAACGATTGAAGGGCTCCAGAAAGTTGATGTAATTTATAGAAGAATTGATGATGATTTTATTGATCCTGAAGTAGGTAATCCGCATAGCGTAATAGGAGTAAAGGGTCTTATAAGAGCCTGGAAAAATAAAAATGTAGCCATCGTTAATGCACCTGGTTGCGGTATTGCAGACGATAAAGCTGTCTATTCTTTTGTGCCAGAAATGATCAATTTCTATCTGAAAGAAGATCCTATACTCCCAAATATAAAAACCTTTATGCTTTCTAACAAACAAGACAGGGAGTATGTTTTCCAAAATTTGAAAAAAATGGTGACAAAACCAGTAGCTGAATCAGGTGGATATGGAATATCTATAGGTAAAAATTTAAATTCAAAAGAAATAAATAAGCTGAAAAAAGATCTTATGAAAGATCCTAAGAATTATGTTGCACAACCTTTGATAGATCTATCGACGTCTCCAACATTCCGAAAGGATTCTTTATTTCCAAGGCATTTAGATTTGAGGCCATTTATTCTATCCGGCAAAAAAACCTATGTGACAGTAGGTGGACTTACAAGAGTAGCACTAAAAAGAGGTTCAACTGTTGTTAATTCTTCTCAGGGGGGAGGAAGCAAAGATACTTGGGTAGTTGATGCGTAATGCTAAGTAGAAGTGCAAAACATCTTTATTGGCTTTCGAGATATGTCGAAAGAACAGAAAACATAGCTAGAATGATTGATGTAAATCTGGAATTAATTTTAGATTTTCCAGATGATCATTCTCTAAATTGGAAACCTCTGATTGATACTTTAGATATCAATGACTTATTTGAAAGTAAATATAAAAACTATAACGAAACTAATGTACTGAATTTTTTATTTGAAGATAAAAAAAATTCTAGCTCTCTGAAAAATTGCTTGGTTATGTCTAAATATAACATAGAGACAATTAAGGATGATTTACCTAAATCAGCTAATATTAGTTTGAATCATTTATACGAACATATAATTGATAATAAAATCTCTAAAGTTCATAAAAGAAAGAAACTCCAATATATAACAAACATTGTTTCAATGACTCAAAATTTCTTTGGCTCTATAAATGATAACCTTTCAAGAGGCTATGAGTTTGAATTTATTAGATTAGGTAGGTTTGTAGAGAGAACAGATATGATTTCAAGAATTATTGATTGTCTTTGTGTTTCAAAAAGCTCAAAGCAAACACATGATTTTTCAACTATGGAATGGATTAGCATGCTAACGACACTCTCAGCTCAAGATGCTTTTAGAAAGGAAGCCAAGGGTGAAGCAAATAGGGGAGAAGTGATAACCTTCTTACTTAAAAATGATAGTTTTCCTAGGTCAGTTTTTCGAAGTTTAATAACTATTGAGTTGTGTTTACAAAATCTTCCGAGGAACAAAAAATTACTACAAATGATTAGTCGATTGATTAGCAGCTCAGAAAGATCAAAGCTGTATAATTTTGATGATAAAAGACTTCATCTATATTTAGATAATCTTCAAAAAAATGTATCTTCAATTGATTCTAAGATACACAATATTTATTTTTAAAAAGTATTAGAAATAAGATTTTTTTTCGTCATAATTAAATTATTAAAGGAGAAACAAATGAGAAAAATTTTATTTTCAATATTGATTACTATTTTTTCAGTAAATATATTTTCAGATGATCACGGAATTAAACCAGGAAATGTTGTTGCTGAATTTCATTATTTTGATGTAACCGATCCAATGTCTTTTGTAGCAACAGTTGATAAATTCGATGTATCTTCTTGTGCACAAGAGTGGAGAGAAAAATCAGGTGTAAATATCGGTCTTTATGCGCTTGGTGGCGGAAGCCATTCTCATCTTATACTCGTGGTTTACGACGATTTTGATCAAATGCAACTAGGAAGGTCTATTTTTGGAGCATGTCAAGAATCGGCACAGATGATCAAAAGCATGGATACTAGTTCTAATTCGCATATGTATTATAACTTTGTAACAGAATTAGCTCTTGAATCAGGAGATTGGAGAACGGATACAGTTTTTGCTAATGTCGATATTAAAGTTGAATCTGGCGAAGAAGCAGAATATTTGAAGGCATGGGTAGACTTTATGGAATCTCAAGAAAGTGTGGGTTCTTTTGGAATTAACCGAATCCTCTTTGGAAACAAATACTACACTCATATGATCTATTTAGGTTCTAATTCCTTGAGTGAACTTACAAATTCCATGAAAACTGCATTTAGTTCAAGAGACTATCAAACTTATTTAAATAAAGTGGAAGATATTCGAACTAATGTTCAAACAAGAATGGCTCAATTTGTAAAAGCATATCCTAACGAACGATAAGGATGATCTTATTAAAAAATACCCGATTTATTCGGGTATTTTTTTAATAAAATACTTAGAAAGATTCACTGAAAAGTGATTTTAGATTTTGATCTTCTTTTATCTTTGACCTTAAAATTTTTTTACCTTTATCCAATATTTCATGATCATGGTTGATGATAGAACTTTTAAAACTTTTTTTAGCTTTCACCTTTTTGTAATAATCTTTAAGAAAAGGTTTATCTCTCAATAATATTTCATCCCAGCCGACTTCTTCAATTCTATGAAGAATAACCGCCCAACTAATGTCTGCTAAGGTAAATGAATTATTGATAATCCAATCTTCTTCTTTTGTCTTTAAGTGATTATTTAGTTCAAGCAGGTGATTATTAATATTCTTTAATGATCTTTTAATTAATCTGCTGATAGGAGAACTACTCGAGAAAGCTTTATATCCAAATATTTTAAGAATAATAAAAAGGAATACCCTTATTTTTAACGGATGATTTATTAAACCGAAAAGTATTTTGTTAATATTTATATACTTAATCATTGAAGCAAAAAGTGGAAACGTCAAAGCGCCTATACAGTTTCCTGCATATGTATCTTGATTTTCCATTGGATCTCCAACCATAGAAGATTTTTTTACCCAATAGTCCATTGAATTTTTATCTTTTTCATTAGCAGGAATTATAGAATTTGGAGAGGATTCTTTTGTTAAATAGTAAATTTGTTCATGCGATTCATAAATTGGATAACCTTCATGAAGTAAAACTGGGACAGTCGCACCGGGATTAATTTTTAAAAAATTTTTAGAGGCAACTTGATACTTACCTGTTTCTATTAAATCTATATGTTCCTGATCATATTCTATTTCTAATTCTTCAAGGCATAATCGAACTTTACGAGAACAAAGCGAGAAGCAATTATGATAGAGAATCCATTTTTCATCTGTATCAATAACTTTAAAACTTTGTTTTCCTTCTCTAGCCACGTTTTATTTTTTTCCTGATTGAATAGATAAGGAGAATCGCTAACAAGATTAACAGGATTGCATAGGTTTTATTTGCTAATAACAAAATCCATATAAATATAAGAGTTCCGATAACAGGGGAGGGCTTTTCTACCAATTCAAAATCGTAATTTAACCAAGGAGTTCCACTCTCTTCAGATAACATTCTATCCCCGTGAAGATAAAGATAACTTGCATCAGGATATCCTTGTAGATTTCGTTTGGGGATTTTGCTGAGAGTTTCCTTCATTCGATCAAAAATATCAGGATAATCTTTTGATAAATCATACTCTTCAAGTGGATCCTCTATGATATTAAATAATTCATAGTAATTAACTGAGTTACTTCCAGCTGGACCTTTTTTAAAGTAAAGCTTCCAATCTTCATTGAACAAGGCAATTTCTTCAAAAGCTACACTGGCAGCTAAAACCGAATTTTGTGGTTTATCAACAGTTCGTTTAAGCAAAGAATCCCATCTACTGGTGCCTTCAAAAAAACTATTTTCATAATTGATTTCAGCTGCACTCAATAAAGTTGGTAAGACATCCTGTATGAAAAAAAACTGATTAGAAGATTCATTTTTAAATTTACCTTCCCACATCATAAATGCTGGAACCCTTATACCTCCTTCATATGCTGACCCTTTACTACCTTTTAATCCTCCGCTGCTTCCTTTAGCATTCAATAATTCTGGAACAACTACTGCTCCAATTGGATCAATGTCAAAGACAGGACCATTATCACTAAAAAAAAGTATCAGGGTATTTGACGAAAGCTTTTCATCTTTTATGCTATCGATGATTCTCCCAATTTGTTGATCTAGAATACTAATGTTTGCTGCATAAATTCTTTCTTTTGGATCATCAATATATCCAAACTTTTCTATGTTCTCATAAGGAGCTTGAATAGGGGTGTGAGGAGCATTGAAAGCTACATATAAGAGTAAAGGTTTATTATTTTGTTTATTTTGTATGACTTTTATTGCTTCGTTCGCAATTAGGTCTGTTGAATAACCTTCTTCTCTTAAAGGCACACCATTCTTATGCCAATCAAGTCTTCCTGACATTGTATGGTTAAAATAATCGATCCCTCCATTCATAAAACCATAGGTTGTATCAAAACCTCTTTGACCTGGTAAATATTCTTTAGAGTTCATGCCTAAGTGCCATTTTCCAACTAAAGCTGTTTG
>Ga0208390_1000489_pt1 | contig 14402 bp, 15 predicted proteins | sample Knorr_S7_td_Surf_FD_185594 | JGI IMG/M metagenome (GOLD analysis project Ga0208390, IMG submission 185594) | Marine microbial communities from Southern Atlantic Ocean transect - Knorr_S7_td_SurfaceA_ad_6m_LV_A (SPAdes) (version 2) | ecosystem: Environmental > Aquatic > Marine > Oceanic | place...
TGCATTTGTACCTTTTACCCAAGAGTCAATTTTTCTTGAGGAACTAGTATCAAAATGAACAAATTGATTTAAAGCATGAACACCTGCATCGGTTCTACCACAACAAATAGTCGAAATTTTATGATTAGCTACCTTAGTTAAAGCTCTTTCAAGATAATGCTGAATTGTCTTAGTTGTTTTAGGCTGTTTTTGAAAGCCATGATATTTACTACCGTCATATTCTAATTGAACGAAGAATCTATTCATTTAATAATTTTTTTTAATTTGTTTAATTCTTTTCTTTCGCTTTTTGATAATCTATTTTTTTCAAGTCTTTCAATAATATTTTCAGCTCTAGTTTTTTTGCCCATATTTATATATGCGTTCGCTAAGTCAATTTTCTGCATGATTGTATTGGATGCAATTTCATTAGATTTATAATCAATGTCTGGTAAGTCACTTTCAAGAATTTCTTTTTTTGTTTTAAATACCTCAAAGGAAACTCCAACTATAAATAGCAATATTGCTACGACCGTAAAATATATTTCGTTATTTGAAAGATCTAGATTGTATTCTTGTTGTAAAAATTGAGAAGGGTTTTTAATAATGTTTTCTAATTCAGAAAACTCAATCTTTAAAATCTCTTTGAACATTAAAGCACTGTCCTCTATCTATAAGAATTTGATCAAGAATACACATTACTGCCATTGCTTCAAGTATTGGTGTTGCTCTAAGCCCTACACATGGGTCATGTCTTCCCTTTACTTGAAGTTCTACTTCATCGTTATTTATATCGAGTGTTTTAGTTTTTTGAGATATGCTTGATGTTGGTTTTAATGACGCAAATACATTTATTTCATCGCCATTAGAAATGCCACCCAAAATTCCTCCTGAATTATTTGACTCAAAACCAGATTTGTTAATTTTATCTCTATTTTCAGAACCTTTCATAGTTACTACATTACAACCTGTACCAATTTCGACAGCTTTTACTGCGTTCACACTCATCATTGCCTTCGCCAATTCAGCATCTAATTTTGAAAAAACTGGAGAACCAATACCAGATGGCATGCCTGAAATATTTATTAATATTTTTGCACCAATTGAATCTTGTTCTTTATTTAATTTTGCAAAAAACTCTTTTAATTCTTCTACTTTTGCTCCATCCAGAAAATTGAACTCATTACTTGTTTCAAAATTAATGTCTTCTGCTTTTATTTCACCAACCTGAACAACACCTCCTTTTACTTCAACACCAAGATTAGATAAGACTTTTTTTGCTATTGCACCTCCAGCTACCCTCATTGCAGTCTCTCGTGCACTGGCTCTTCCTCCACCACGATAATCTCTTATTCCATATTTTTCTTGATAGGTAATGTCTGCATGACCAGGTCTGAATTTGTCTTTAAGATTTGTATAATCTTTTGATTTTTGGTCTTCATTTCTAATTATTAATCCAATTGGTGTCCCTGTAGTGACACCTTCGAATACACCAGAAAGAATCTCTACTTTATCGCCTTCTTTTCTTTGAGTAACAAACTTAGATTGGCCTGGCTTTCTTCTATCAAGATCTCTCTGAATAATGCTTTCATCTAATTCGATATTTGGTGGACATCCATCAACAACAGCACCCAATGCTGTACCATGACTTTCACCAAAAGTCGTAAGTTTAAAAATTGTCCCAAAAGTATTACCTGACATATTATTTATAAATGCAATTTAATAGATCGTATATATTAATAGAATCTAAATTTTTTTCATCATAAAATTTCATTAGCTCATCTGATTTGATATTTAAATTCTCTATACTATTTTGAAATTTTCCTTTCAAAAATGGCAGAGATTCTGCTCTTCTGTTCTTATGTCCTAGAGGATATATAACTTCTTTTTCAAATACCTCACCTGTTTTCATCGTCACAATCACCCTATTTGGTATTGCCCTTTCATCTAAATCGTAATATTTCTCTGTATAAGCTTGATCTTCCACAGTATTTGTAAGGTCTCTGAGTTTATCAATGTTTTTATCGCTGGCAGAAATATCTGAATAAGAATTTGAATTTAAATTTCCATTCAATAGACACCATGCAACTATATACTCAATACAGTGATCCCTATCAGCATAATTATTTAGAGGACCTTTCTTTGAGATAATTCTTACTCCAGGTTCTTGCGTATGAATCTTAATTTCTTTTATGTCTTGAATTTTTCCTTTAATCTCTGATGAAAGTGATATCCCCGCTTCTGCAGCTGTTTGTGCATGAAATTCAGCTGGGAAGGAAACTTTATATAAGATATTATCCATAACATAAGAGCCCAGATCTCGTTCAAGTTTCAGTGGATTTTTGCCCATCAAAACATCATTAAAACCCCAGTTTTTAGCCGATAAAACTGTTGAATAACTTTCATTACTTACTTCAGAAATGAAAACTTGTTTAAGCGCTTTAGCTGATGCATCTCCTGCAGCCCAACTTTTTCTTGCTCCAGTATTTGGAAAATGACGATAAGTGCGCAAACTCTGCCCATCAATAAATGCATTACTAATAACTGCTTTAATTTGGTGGTCTTCATGTCCCAACATTTTTGCTCCAACTGATGCAGAGGCAATTTTTACTAAAGCAACATGATCTAGACCCTCTTTGTTAAGACTATTTTCTATTGCTAAAGCTCCTTGAATCTCATGCGCCATGACCATGTAGTTAAGAATCTCTTTGAAATTTAAAGAAGTACTTCTATGATTTTTCAAATAATCTACTAGAGCTAAAATTATTGATAAATTATCAGAAGGATGGCCCCATTCTTTAGCGAGCCATGTATCATTAAAATCCAACCATCTTATTAGTGCACCATTTAAAAAGGTTGCGTCCAAAGCATTAGTTTTTAAGTCAGTACCAATTACTCTTACAGAACCTTGAGAGTTTTTTATGTAGTCAATTTCAATAAATTTTTTAACTTGATCGTGCTCTAGGGCCATAAAGGCGCAGGCAATGCTATCAAAGAAACATGTTTTTGCCTCTTGAAGAGATTCATCTTTTGCCTGGTAAGTCTGGACGTAGTCAGATATTTTTTTAATTAGTGGATCAAAGTCAGGCATTATCTAGATTCAATATCAACCCAATCTCTATTCTCTGGGCCAATGTAATCTGCACTTGGTCTGATTATTCTATTGTTGTCTCTTTGCTCATAAGCATGTGCTGACCATCCAATTATTCTTGCAATAGCAAAAAGTGGAGTAAACAACTTAGTTGGTATGCCTAAATAGTGATAAGCTGGAGCATGAAAGAAATCCGTATTTGGGAATAGTCCCTTTTTCTCTTTTAAATATGCTTCCATAATGACAGCAGCATCATGTAAGATTTTATCTTTGTGATTTTCACTTAATTTTGCTGAATATTCTTTGATAATGTCGCTTCGAGGATCCTTGACTGAATATACAGCATGACCAAAACCCATGACCTTCTCTTTGTTATTAAGTTTTTGATCTATAAAACCTTTTACACTCTCAATAGAATCTATTTCTTCAAGCATTTTCATAGCTTCTTCATTAGCTCCACCATGTAATGGCCCTCTTAGACTTCCAACAGCTGCTGTTAAGCAAGAATGGAGATCAGACAATGTCGATGCACAGACTCTACCAGTAAATGTTGATGCATTAAATTCATGTTCAGCGTACAAAGTTAAAGACACATCTAATGTCTTTTTGTGAAGATCAGAGATTTCTTCTTGTCTGAGTAATTTAAGAAAATGTGCAGCAACTGAAACTTCATTTGAAATTTGTTCTATTCTCACTCCCTCATGAGAATATTTATACCAATACACTATTGCAGTCGTTGTAACCCCGAGTAATCTTTTTGTGACATCTAATTGTTCGTCAAACGACTTTTCAGATTCGATGACACCCATGTAGGAAATAATTGTTCTAACCACCTCCATCGGATGTGCTTGCTTGGGAATTGACTCAAGCACAGTTATCAACGAATTAGGCATTGTTCTAAGATTGGCTAATTCTTGTTCGAACTCTTCTAATTCCAGTTTATTGGGCAAATGTCCTAGTAACAATAGATAAGCGACCTCTTCAAAACTGGCATTTTTAGCTAGATCCTCAATGCTGTAGCCAAGATATCTCAGACTACCTTCTTGTTCCACGGTTGATAGTGATGTTTGGCCTGCTGATTGCCCTCTTAAGCCTGCACCCTGTAATTTCTTCATGCTTTAATTTCGTAAAAGTTTATTCCCCTTTTTATGATTTCCCTTCCTTGAGATTTCCTCCATCTATTGGTATCTCTTAGACTGTAGACACATCCACAATACTCTTGTTTATAAAACTTCTCTTGTTTAGAAATTTCTAGCATTCGTGCAGAGCCGCCTTGTTTTCTCCAATTGAAATCCCAGAAATCTACATCATTATAACGGTTTGCAGCCTTTAAACCAGAGTCATTAATTTGCTCTAGGTCTTTCCATCTTGAGATGCCTAGTGTTGTTGCAAAAGTATCGTAATGATTTTCGTGTGCATAGAGAGCAGACCTTTCAAATCTCATATCAAAACAGACTGTGCATCGTTCACCCCTTTCTGGCGCATCTTCATGCCCTTTAACTCGTTCAAACCAGTTATCTTTATCGTAGTCTGCATCTACAAACTTAAATCCTAATTTTTCAGCGAATCTAATATTTTCATCTTTTCTTATTTCATATTCTTCTCTTGGATGAATATTTGGATTGTAGAAGTATATGGTTGTTTCAATATTGGATGCAGCAATAGCTTCCATAATTTCCCCAGCACATGGAGCACAGCAACTGTGAAGCAACAATTTTTTTCCACCATTAGGTAGTTCTAACTTTGGTCTTACATAGTTTTCAACTGATAAATTATTCATATGATAGGTGTTTTCTTAAATCGTTATAGTTGTCGAATGAAATTATATCAGGACGAGAGGCTTTTACTTCATTAGGAGCAAAAATAAATGCTCCGTCAGATTCATCTATCATTTGAATATCGTTGTAAGAATCTCCAATGCAAAAACAATCATAATTCATTGTTTTAAAAGCTTTAATTACGTTTTTCTTTGGTTCTTCCTGTCTTTTTTTGTAGCCTATGATTAAATCATTCTCAATTTTTAGTTTGTGGCAAAGTAAAGGATAATTTCCTAACTTTTTCACTACTGGCAGGCCTAATTCATAGAAAGTATCGGAAACAATAACGACTTGATAAAGTTTTGATAAAGATGCTAAAAATTCTTTTGCTTGGTCGTATGGTTTAATTGTTTCTAAAAACGATTGTAGTTCGCTGAAGCTAATGTCATGTTTTGCTAATGCATCCATTCTTTTTTGCATTAATTCTTCAAAATCTGGAATTTCCCTAGTAGTTAATTGTAACGCGTTAATTTGATATTCATTGCCGATTTCCTGCCATATTTCAGGAGCAAGTGTGCCTTCTAAATCTGTGCAAAGAATTTTCATTTAGGATTATTAATCCCGTATGGTACATGACCAGTTGAAACATGGCTAGTAGCCTCCAAGCAATTCTCAGTCAAATCATCAAAGAATATATCTGCAGAAAACCCTTTTAAAAATTTGCCTTTTGCCAGCCCCCCTAGAAAAAAGGTTTCATCAATTCTTATGTTCTCTTTTCTTAAGGTATTTATAACTCTCTTATGGGCTGGAGCTGCTCTTGCTGTTACAAGTGCAATTCTAATTGGGCACTTATCTGCTGAATATTCAGATTGTATTAAATTTAGTTTTTTCAAAAAACCATTGAATGGACCGGGGCTTATTGGTTTTTTTGATGCGCCCTCCTCTTTTAAATATGTTTTGAGTCCTTTCTTTTTGAACGTAACTTCTGATTCATCAGAGAAAATGACTGCGTCTGCATCAAAACCAATTCGTAATTGCTTAGAATCAGAGGGCTTATATTTATCAGTAAAGATATGCGCAGCTGCGATATTATTTTCAATAGCCATTTTTACATCTTTCACATCTGCGGATAAAAAAAGGTCAATATCTAAGGCATCGACGTAAGGAAATGGACTTTCTCCTCCTGAAAATACCGCTCGAGATATATCTAAATTATTTTTCTCTATTGAGTTAAAAATTCTTAAACCAGTGTCAGAGCTATTTCTAGATAATAAAATGACTTCAACGAGCTTATCTTTTTTATTATTCATTTGAAGAAGCTTTTCAACTAGATTAAAGGCAACTCCTTTATTTAACGGTTTATTCTCGTTTTTTTTCTGATAATTTGAATATTCTTCAATACCTTCTTTTTTGAAAATTTCATGGCTTTCACCTAAATCAAATAAGGCTCTTGAGCTAATTCCTATCTTAAGAATGGACATAATATTTGTATTTTTCTAATTTTACTGTATATAATTACAGTATATGTTAAACCTTACTGCACAACAGATCAAAGTATTTGATGTTATCAAAGAATCACTTCAGAGCAATGGTTATCCACCAACAAGAGCTGAAATAGCAAAAATTTTAGATTTTAAATCAGTAAATGCTGCAGAATCACACATTAAAGCCCTTGTTAAAAAAGGTGTTATTGAAAAAGTGCCAGGTTCATCAAGAGGAATTAAGTTAGTTGAAGAGATTTCTGGAATACCTCTAATAGGTAGTGTAGCTGCAGGTAGTCCGATTATGGCTTTTGAAAATGTTGAAAAAACTATCCACTCTAATCCTCTTAATAAGTCGGTTGATTTCTTTTTAAGGGTTCAAGGAGAAAGCATGATAGATGCCGGCATATTAGATAATGATCTTGTTGGTGTAAGAAAGACAAGGAATGCAGAAAATGGGGAGATAGTTGTTGCAAGATTACAAGATGAAGTAACTCTCAAAAGGTTTAAAAAAGATTCCTCGGGTATCAGGCTTGTAGCTGAGAATAAAAGTTTTTCTGATATTAAAGTTGATGAATCATCAGATTTCTCAATCGAAGGAAAAGCTGTAGGTATTATCAGAGAAGATCTTTAATTTAGTGAACCACTCTATCTTCTAAGTCTTTCTTTAGGAAAGAGTCAAAAACATCGTCATCAAGCGCATCCACATCAATATCACTATTGAGAGTTTCAATACCAGATTTGATCATTTCTTTTGCAACGTCGAATTCCATTCCATTTAGTAGTGTTTTTACCTCCGATGAAAATTCAATTTTTACGAGAGGTGCATCTTTTTGATCAGATCTTCTTAAAACAACAACACCTTCAGAAACTTCGACTAACTCTAAATATTTAGACATATTTTTATATTAGGTGCTTTTGAGAATTATTAAAGTCTTTTTATTAATCTCTTTGCATTTCTTTCCAATCAGAGCCTTCGTAAATAAAGAATAGTTTCTTTTTCTTTCCTTTTGCTTCTGCAGAAAGCGTATGGCTTCCATCTTTTCTATTAAAACGAACAACTAAATGATCGCCATCTGGATCTAGCTCTGGAGCATTAGCAAAGATCTGATGCTTTTCTGGTAACTTTTCAATGACTGATTTTATTTCACTTACTAATGGAGCTCTTGTCTCTCTATTTTTTGGAAATTGGGATGCAGCTAGAAAAAGACCTTTTAAACTATCTCTTAAAAGATAGATATCATCACACTTTTCACATTTTAAATCTGACATTTCTATTGGGTCCATGAAAATTGGTTTAAGTTGGCCATTTTTCATGATTTGCCTAGTTGCTGTACATGATTGACACGCAAAATACTTACCAAATCTTCCAATTTTTAATTCCATTTTTGCATCGCATTTATGACAATCGATCAATTCTTCTTCGCCATTTTTTGGCTTTATGAAATTCCCTTCTTCTAATTTTGTTCCTGGACATATCGGAGAGCTTGAGCAAATATGCAATTTTCGATTTTCATCGATAATGAATCCATCCATTGTAGAACCACAAATATCACATTTTGGTTTATTAAAAATGCTCTCAGCTTCTTTATCGTCATCGTCAGTGAATAATTCTTCTGGAATTAAAGAATATGTTTTTTTGCATTTTAAATCGCCTTCGTCAAAGTATCCTTCACATCCGAGGAATTGGCCTGTTTGATTAGTCCTTAGAATCATTTCTTTGTCGCAATCGCATTCAGCGCATCTAACCTTGGTAGAAATTGGGTTATTTCTTTCCATGCCATCAACTGCAACTTTTTTAGCTTCATTGAATTCAGCATAAAATTCTTCTAGTAATTTTTTCCAACTTTCTTTGCCCTCCGCTACTTCATCTAAGCTCTTTTCCATATTTGCTGTAAAACTATAATCCATAATATTAGTGAAGGATTTGATTAGTCGGTCAGAGATTAAATTAGCTATTTTGGTCGCATAAAGTCTTTTATTCTCACTTCTGACATAACCTCTATCTTGTATATTTGTAATAATCTCTTGATAGGTTGATGGTCGTCCTATACCTCGTTTTTCCAATTCTTTTACCAGGCTAGCCTCAGAATATCTTGATGGAGGTTTTGTGAAATGTTGGGATTTTTCAACTTTATTAATTTTTTTCATCAATCCAACCGAAAGGCTTTCAAGATCGTAATCAACATATCCACTATTTTTACCAGGAGGCATTACTTTATAGAACCCATCAAAGCTTATGCTACTTACTGAGGTTTCAAAAATATTAGTCTCTCTTTGAGCTTTGATACTGTTAACAACTATTTCAGGTTGAGGCATTTGTGATGCCACAAATCTAGACCATATTAAGTTGTAAAGTTTTTTATGGTCTTGGCTTAGCGATAATTCATCTGCTTTGAAAGTCACATCTGTTGGCCTTATTGCTTCGTGTGCCTCTTGAGAATTTGATGCCTTTGCCGCGAAATTTTTTGGTGCGCTATATACCTCACCATATGTATCTAGAAGATACTGTTTGCAGTTGTTTTGTGCCAACACACTTATATTGGGAGAGTCAGTTCTCATATATGAAATATATCCACCTGTATAAAGGTCCTGAGCCAATTTCATTGTTTTAGATAAGCTAAAGCCCAGCATTGAACTTGAGGTTTGCTGAAGGGTAGATGTTATAAATGGTGGTTTGACTGGGATCTTACGTTTGGTTTTTTCATTACTAGTAATCTCAATTTCGTGCTCTTTTAATGCAGAAGCAATTTTTTCTGCTTCCTCTTTTGAATTTACTTCTAACCCAGATTTTTTAGTATTTAGTTTGAGAACTATATCTCGTTCATCATGCCTTACATTAACTTCGAATTCCCAATATTCTTGTGGGGAGAAAGCTTTGATTTCTTTTTCACGCTCGACAACCAATCTGACTGCAACTGATTGAACTCTTCCAGCTGATAGTTTTCCGTAACTTCCAATTTTTTGCCACAATAAACTTGATAAATCATAACCTACAATACGATCTAGGATTCTTCTTGTTTTTTGCGCGTCGATGAGACCCTCATCAAGATCTCCAGGAGTCTCAAACGCCTCTTGAATAGCTCCTTTTGTTATTTCATTAAATCTTACTCTACTGTAATTAAACTTTTTACCAAGAATTTCTTTTAAATGCCAGGCTATAGCTTCGCCTTCTCTATCAAGGTCAGTTGCTAAAAATATATTTTCAACACCTTTGGCTGAACTTTTGAGATCTTTAACAACTTTCTCTTTTTTAGGATCAATTTCGTAAGAAATTGACCAGTCATTGAGATTTATAGCCTTATTTCCTTTAGTTAATCTTCTTACATGACCAACACTAGACTTAACTACAAAGTCCTTGCCTAAGTATTTACTAATAGTTTTTGCCTTTGACGGAGACTCAACTATTACTAGAGATTTGGTTGTCATTTTTTATAATTCTTTTAACTAAATTTGGTCCTTCATAGATAAGACCTGTATACATTTGTACAAGGTCAGCACCTAATTCAAATTTTTCGTTATAAGAATCTACATCAAAAATACCGCCTACTGCAACAATAATTTTTTCTTGGTTTATTATTGTTTTAATTTCTTTGAGAATTTTATTAGCTGAATTTTTTAATGATTTTCCTGATATTCCCCCAGGCAAATGCCCAACTTTTAAGCTTTCTTTCAAGCTTTGATTGTCTGATGTATTTGAGATTACTACGCCATCGATTGCACTATCATTTATAGTCTCTATAAGATCTTTATAGGTTTTAGATTCCTCATCTGGTGAAATCTTAATAAATATTTTTGGTTGTTTTTGATGTTTACTTCTTTCATTTAAAATTGCATCAATCACAGATTTAAAGTTTTCAATGTTATGAAGACTCCTTAGATTCGGTGTATTTGGTGAGGAAATATTCATTGTGACAAAATCAGCGTATTTAAAAACTTCTCTGTAACAAAATAAATAGTCATTCACAATTTCCTGAGAAACTGTGTCTTTATTTGGACCGATGTTTACTCCAAGACATATGTCGTCACGAACCTTCTGAAGTCTAGGTTTAATTGTTGCGACCCCTTCGTTTGGAAAACCAAGGCTATTAAGTAAAGACTCATTAGATATCAATCTTTTTATTCTAGGTTTTGGATTTCCATATTGCGGTTTGGGAGTTATAGTACCAACTTCAACGAACCCAAAGCCGATATTATCAAATTCATTGATTAATCTTGCGTTTTTATCCAGTCCAGCTGCTAAACCTAATCTATTTTTAATTTTTAAGCCCTTTACAGAAAAGCGAGTTTGTTTACTTTTATAGAGACCTGAAAATAGCTTTAAAAAAAAATGCGAAATATTTTGAGATTGTTCTGGCGGAAGGAGAAAAAGTAATTTTCTAGCTAAATTATAAATCTTTAATTTCCTCAATATAATTTTTTAATCTCTCTGACAATTCCTCATTAGCTAGACCAAGAGCAATATTTGCCTTCAAGTAGCCAACCTTACTACCACAATCAAATCTGTCACCTTCAAACTCAAAACCAATAAAATCCTTTATATTGCTTAGTATTGCATCAGTAATTTGAATTTCACCATGTTTCCCAGCGTTGTCATTATCAATATGATCAAAAATGCTTTTGTTGAATAAATATCTACCAACCACGGCTAAATTAGACGGTGCATCTTCGGCTAATGGCTTTTCAACAATACCTTTAAGATGAAAAGTTCTGCCCTCACTTGATTCTGGATCAACTACACCAAATTTTGAAATATCTACTGCTGGTATTTGCTCTAAAGCTAGAACTTGTTTTCCATACTTTTCAGCCTGCTCTTTCATTTGTTCAAGTACATTACGTTCTTTGCTATAAATTAAATCATCAGCAAGAATAACAACAAAGAATTCATCTTCTGCAATATATTTTTCGGCACAGCCAATTGCGTGGCCAAGACCCTTTGGTTCGCCCTGATCGACAGAGATAAATTTAGCATTGGGGCCACCGATATCTTTGATTGAATTAGCTAAATCATCTTTACCTTGATCTAATAACATATTGTAAAGATCGCTATTATTTTGAAAATGCTTATCAATAGAGCTCTTGGCATGATGCGTAATAAAAATGAACTCTTCCACACCAATTCTACTTGCTTCTTCAACGGCATATTGAATCAGTGGCTTGTCTACCACAGGCAGCATCTCTTTCGGTGTTGATTTGGTTGCTGGCAAAAACCTAGTACCAAAACCGGCTACTGGAAAAACTGCTTTCTTTATTTTCATCAGGGTGAATTATACAGAAGTTGCTTAATTTGAGCTATTTTCGTCTTTGGATAAACTCCAATGAAGTTTATCTCTACAAGTTTTGAAAAAATCATGATCAACAGGATGTAATAGTTTGAAACTTCTATCACTCTTAGTAACTTTAAAGTCTTTCTTTTCTTTAATTTTAATTTCTTGATTGCCATCGATGATAATAAAACTATTTAAATCAGATGGTGTCTTTATTAAGTTCACTTCAATCTTAGAATCACTTGGCACAATTAATGGTCTTGCAGACAAAGATAAAGGGTTCAATGAAGTAATTACTAGGCCCTTAACATCTGGTGAAAGAATTGGTCCTCCTGCAGATAAAGAATAAGCTGTTGAGCCATTGGATGTTGATATTATTAAGCCGTCAGCTCTTTTTCTATAAATTAAGTTGTCTTCTATTTTTAATTCGAAATGCATCAATTTATAACTTTTCTGCGTATGCAAAACTATTTCATTGAAGGCGGTATATTCTTCTCCGTCGTATATACAAGAAAGTGTTTCTTTTTCTTCTATTAAATTATTTCCACTCAAGACTTCAGGCAATTCAGTGGTCAAATTTTCTGAATCGAGATCAGCCATAAACCCAACCTTTCCTAAATTTACACCCAAAAATGGACAATTAAGGTGAGAGAAAAGCTTGGCAGCTGAAAGCATTGAACCATCTCCACCAATTACTAAAACTAGATCAAAGCCTTTATACCCAGAAGCATCTTTATCTTCTTGAAATACTTCGTGTTCGCAAGCATTATCAGCTAAAATTTGTTGTACTTCTTTCAGTGCCTTATTTGATTTATTTATATCAAATACCACGACAAGAATTTTTTTATAATTAAACATTGGACACTTATTTTAAAGCTTTAAAGCAAATCCTTGAAGGAAAAGATGCAATTACATTTCTTTCTGGTGCTGGATTAAGCACTTCTGCTGGTCTACCAGACTTTAGAAGTGACAAAAATGGTTTTTGGAAAAGCAATTCTCCAGTGCATTTTAGAGATTTTCTGTCTTCGAAAGAATTTCGCAAGAAATCTTGGCAAAACAATATTGCTATTCACGAAAAACTAAAAAATGTTAAACCCACAAAAATGCATAATTTAGTTAATAAGGTTTTATGCAGTGGGATAAATAATTTTCATATTACTCAAAATATTGACGGGCTACATAGAGAAAAAATTAACAAAAATAATATTATTGAATTGCATGGCAGTATTTTTAAGGCTAAATGCCTTCAATGTCATGCTGAGTATGACACTATTAAATACTTTGATTATTTTAAGGCAAAAACAGATTGTATTTGTACAAACTGTTCAGAAGGTTTCGTGAAAGTTTCAACCATATCATTTGGACAAGCCTTATGCTCTGAAACACTGGAAAAAGCCGAAAATGCAAGCATACAAGCTAAATTTTTTATCGTGTTGGGTAGCTCCCTAAAAGTTTCTCCCGCAAACAACTTTGTGAGAATTGCAAAGAATAATGGTGCAAAAATAATCATATTAAATAAAGATCCTACACCTATGGATGACTATGCTGATATAGTGATAAATGACTGTTTAGAGAATATTTATGAACAAATTAAGTAAAGAGTTAGAAAAATTACTATCAACTTTCAGAAGCTTACGAGATCCTAACACTGGGTGTGCTTGGGATAGAGAACAATCATTTAAATCTATTGCTAGTTGTGCAATAGAAGAAGCATATGAGGTGGCTGATGCAATTGATAGGGAAGATTTCAAATCGTTAAAATCAGAGCTTGGTGATTTATTTTTTCAAGTTGTTTTCCATGCAGAAATGGCAAATGAAAAGGGAATATTTAATTTAAAAGACGTTATCAATGAGTTGAATGACAAGCTTGTCAGAAGGCATCCACATGTTTTTTCAAATGAAAAGGCACTTTCATCAGAAGAAAGTTTAACTATTTGGGAGGATATAAAAGCTCAGGAAAGAAAAACACAAAAACTTGATTCATTAATGGATGATGTGCCCAAAAATTTACCAAGTCTGATAAGGGCAAAAAAATTACAAAAGAGAGCAGCCAGAGTTGGCTTTGACTGGAAAAATGCCAACAAAGTAATAGATAAGATTGAAGAAGAACTGGAAGAATTAAAAATTGAGCACTTAAAAAATAATAAAGATAAGCTTGCAGAGGAAGTTGGTGATATTTTATTTACAATTGTTAATCTTACAAGACATTATGATTTAGATCCGGAAGATATAATGAGAAGATCAAATTTGAAGTTTGAACAAAGATTTAAAGCAATGGAAAAATATGCTGAACAAAATGATTTGGAATTAAAGGGAATGAGTGTTGATCAACTTGAAAATGTCTGGCAGAAGATAAAATGATTAGGTTTTTTAGAGGAATTATTACTTTTCTACTAGTTCTGTTGAATGCATTGTTTGTTATTTGTACAACAATTCCGATTGGGCTTCTAAGATTTCTGCCAATACCACCTCTGCAAAGAGGTGTCTTAAAAATTAATGAAGAATTTGGGGCATTATATCTGTATTTTAATAGCAGAATTCAAGACCTTATGCATAATGTGGACTATGAGGTAGAGGGAGATGAGAAATTAAAAAAAGATATTTGGCAGTTTACAACTATAAATCACCTGAGTTGGGCAGATATTTTTGTTTTCTTATACTTCACTAATTACAAGCAAAGTGTTCCTCGAATTTTCATGAAATCACAACTTTGGTGGTTACCGCTTACATGGGCGGCTTACATCGCATTAGCGATGCCATTTGTTGTTCGACGAACTAAAGCAGAAATAATGGCTAACCCAAGGTTGATTGAAACCGACAAAAATGC
>Ga0208390_1000492_pt1 | contig 14374 bp, 14 predicted proteins | sample Knorr_S7_td_Surf_FD_185594 | JGI IMG/M metagenome (GOLD analysis project Ga0208390, IMG submission 185594) | Marine microbial communities from Southern Atlantic Ocean transect - Knorr_S7_td_SurfaceA_ad_6m_LV_A (SPAdes) (version 2) | ecosystem: Environmental > Aquatic > Marine > Oceanic | place...
TAGCCACCCTTTGGAAAAAGAAGGTTACACTTACGATGTTCCAATGTTGGAGGCAAATTTTGTAACTACAGAGCAAGGCTCCGGAATAGTTCATTGTGCACCAAGTCATGGACCTGATGATTTTAACTTGTGTATTAATAATGGAATTCAAGCAATTGAAACAGTGGATGATGACGGAAAATATACTAAAAATATTTTAAATTTCGAGGGAATACATGTTTTCAAAGCCAATCCCATCGTAATTGAAAGTTTAAAAAAAAATAAAAGATTACTTTCTAATGGAAAATTAAACCATACTTACCCCCATTCTTGGAGGTCAAAGGCACCATTAATTCATAGAGCAACTCCTCAGTGGTTTATATCTATGGAAAGTCACGGACTTAGAGAAAAAGCCTTAGTTGCAATTGATAAAACTGATTTTTATCCAAACAAAGGTAAGGAGAGACTTAAGTCAATGATAGAAACCAGACCTGACTGGTGTGTATCTAGACAGCGTGTTTGGGGAGTTCCATTGCCTATATTTATCTCTAAAAAAGATGAGAAAGTTTTAGTTGATGAAGAAGTCTTTAATAACATTGCTAATATTTTTGAGAAAGAAGGTTCAGATTGTTGGTTTGAAAATAATAAACAAAAGTTTCTCGGAAAAAAATATAATGAAAATGACTTTTATCAGACCACTGATATTGTAGAAGTTTGGTTTGATAGTGGCTCAACCCATTCCTTTGTTTTAGAACAAAGAAATGATTTAAAATGGCCTGCATCTCTTTATCTTGAAGGCTCTGATCAACATAGGGGTTGGTTTCACTCCTCTCTTTTGGAGTCATGCGGTACGAGAGGTGAGGCACCTTTCGAAGCTATTTTATCTCATGGTTTTGTTGTAGATGGCAAAGGTCTAAAAATGTCGAAATCACTTGGAAACGTAATTTCACCGGAAGAAATCTTAAAAAAATATGGCGCAGATATTCTAAGAATTTGGGTTGCAGCATCAAACTATGCTGAGGATTTGAGGATAGATCATAAAATTTTGGAGCAGCATGCTGACGCTTATAGAAAACTTAGAAATACATTTAGATATTTGTTAGGTAATTTGAATGATGAATTGAGTGAAATTGATTTAGAAAAAATCAAAGTCGACTCTCTGCCTGAACTTGAACAACTTATGCTTCATAAATTATATAATTTGAATGAAAGTTTCATGAAACATTTCAATTCTTACAATATTCACTTAATGTATAAAGAGTTACTTAATTTTTGCACCGTTGATCTTTCATCTTTTTATTTTGATATTAGAAAAGACACTTTGTATTGTGATGATAAAAATTCAAAAAAAAGAAAAGACTGTCAATTATTACTTAATGTAATTTTAGATAGTTTATTAAAATGGTTTGCACCTATATTATCTTTTACCACAGAAGAAATATTTAAGTTAGTAAATAAAAATAATGCTGAAAAAAGTATCCATTTAAAAAAATTGAATATATTTCCAAAGGCTTGGGATAACTTGCAGCTAGAACAAAACTGGAAAAAAATAATTGATATTAGAAATGAGGCTAACTCAAGTATTGAAGCTATGAGAGCTAAGAAAATTATAGGATCAAGCTTAGAAGCAAACATCGAGATAGAATTAGATGATGAAAACTATAATCTTGGGAAAAATTATAATTTTTCAGAAATATGTATTACTTCATCAGCAAAAATAATTAATACAAAAAAAAAGGAAAACTCAATTAAAGTAAATACTGTTAAAGCAGAGGGACAAAAATGTCCAATTTGTTGGAAAATTAATAAAAATGGATGTGAAAGACAATCATGTTCTAATAAAGGTTAAGGTGTATAAATCTTTAGTAAATTCTTTATTTATACTCATTCTTTTTTGTATAGATAGGTTTTCCAAGATTTACGTTATTGAACTTGCAGAAAAAACTGAAATTTCAGAAATATATATAACTTCTTTCTTAAACTCATATTTAGTTTGGAATACTGGAATAGCTTTTGGATTATTTTCGCTGTCAAATCAATTAACTTATAATTTATTTACAGCACTTATAGTATTAATAAATTTAATAATTATTTACTTGGTAATTGTGACAAAAGACTTTAGAAAATATTTTTTTTTGTTAATTTTGGGAGGGTCTTTTGGAAACCTATTTGATAGGCTTTACTATGGATCAGTTCCAGACTTTATTGATTTTCATATAGGGAATTTCCACTGGTTTATATTTAATATAGCTGATATCTTTATAACTGCGGGTGTTATTTGCCTTATTTTAGCTGAACTATTGTATAAAAAAAGAGAACAATGAATAAAAATTTTTTTTTAATAATTTCTTTAATTGTTCTTTGTTCATGTCAAGGGGTTAAAGACGCTTTAAGTGGAAAAAAATATGAAAATAGTGATGAGTTCCTCGTGATAAAAAAAAATCCTTTAGTCCTTCCACCAAATTTTAAAGATCTGCCTACACCAAAAGATGTTGCTGATACTACTCAAATTGAGAATATAGAAAATGAAATTGAAGATCTTTTAAGCTCAATTAAAAATAATGATGGAGAAGTTGAAGAACCATCTTCCTCAAGTGATACAGAGAGTTTTGTTTTAGATAAAATTAAAGATTAATGTTTTCTAAAAAAATAAAAATCAGCTGCTTTGATTTTAAAAAAAGAAATAACAAAAAGATAAAAAGAATTTTTTACGAAATTTTACAAAAAAAAGATCCCTCATTTAAAGTAATTGATACTTTTTCAAAAAAGTATCAGTACTCTTACGATAAAAAAAAAATTACAAAATTTATAAAGTATAAATCAATAAATGTTTTTGGTTTGGGTGGCTCATCGTTATGCATAAAAGCTATTTACGATTTTCTTAAATTTAAGATTAGAAAAAAAGTTTATTTTTATGACAACTTAGATGTATCAGCTTTAAAAACAATTAAAAAAAAAAACCTTGATATTATTATCTCAAAGTCAGGCTCAACACTTGAAACAATTATAAATCAGAATATCTTTTCTAATAGCAAAAAATTATTTATAACTGAAAACAAAAAAAGCTACTTGATGGATTTGGCTTTAAAATTAAAATCAGAAATTATTGAACATCGCAACTTTGTTGGGGGAAGATATTCGGCTTTATCCGAGGTTGGAATGTTGCCAGCTGAACTTTTGGGTTTAAAAAGCGAAAAGTTCAAAAAATTTGATAGTCTGATAAAAAATAAAAACTTTACGAGCACCTTAATAAATAATGTTGAAATGATGTATAAATTTTATGCATCTGGAAAAACTAATTCAGTAATACTTAATTTTGATAAAAGTTTAATAAGTGTAATTGAATGGTATCAGCAATTATTATCAGAGAGTTTGGGTAAAAAAGGAAAAGGTTTTTTTCCAATCATTTCAAATTTACCTAAAGATAATCATAGTTTAATGCAGCTGTATTTAGATGGTAATAAAAATAATTTTTTTACGATCTTTGATGTCATTGATAAAAAGGGACCAAAAATTAAGAATAAAAATTTGCTCCCAGGTTATAATTTTTTAAAAAATAAAAGTGTAAAATCAGTAATGATTGCTCAGAAAGATGCAGTAAAAAGAGTTTTTAAAAAGCAAGGTCTAAAGTTTAGAAACTTTGAAATTCTTAATAAAGATGAGGAAAGTTTAGGGATAATTTTTACCTACTTCATGCTTGAAACAATATTATTAGGAAAACTAATGAAAGTAAATCCATTCAATCAGCCAGCAGTTGAGTCAATTAAAAAAGAAACAAAGAAAATACTTAGTTAGATTTTTTTCCAAAAATAAAAGTTGATATACCATAACTTTTTTTATCAATTATTTTAAATTTGTTGGGATACCTGTCCAAGTCACCTTTTTTTCTGTGAATAATGATAATACCATTTTTCTCTAAGAGATCCATTTCAATTATATTTTTTAACAATACTTCTATTTTTTTTTCTTTGTAAGGTGGATCACAAAAAATTATTTCAAATTTTTGATCAATTTTTAGATTATCTCTATTAATTTTAAATGCATCTATGTTTATTATTTTTGATTTTTTCGCATATTTTAGATTTAAAATATTTTTTCTTAAAATTTCTAAAACTGGAGGATAATTTTCAAGGAAAAATACAAACTTTGAACCCCTAGATATGCACTCTAATCCAAACGAGCCAATCCCTGAAAATAAATCTAAAACCTTACTATCTTTGAGATCAAAATTAATATAGTGAGCGTGAGTTAATATATTAAAAATAGACTCTTTAGCCATATCTTTTAAAGGCCTAGTTGTTTTATCCTCAGGCATAATTAGTTTTTTACCTTTATTGGAACCTGAAATTATTCTCATATTTCAATTACTTTATGACCAATATCTCCTCTATAATAGCCATTCTTCCAATTTAATTTTTTAATCAATTTAATTGCTTCTTCTCTACATTTTGAAAAATCATGTGAGGTTGAGACAAAGTTTAATACTCTTCCACCATTAGAAACAATTCCAGTTTTTGTTTTTAATGTTCCAGCATGAAAAACATTTTGATTTTTAAGTAGTTCAAGTTGCTCCAAATCTTTTATATGAATATTCTTCTCAAATTTTTCTGGGTAACCTCTGGAGCACAAAACAACACAAATACTTTTTGAGTCAGAAAAATTTATCTTCATTTGATTTAATGTCCCGTCACAACATGATAATAAAATATCTGTTAAGTCTGTATTTAGAGTAGGCAAGATTGTTTGGCACTCAGGATCCCCCATTCTCACATTAAACTCTATTAAGAAGGGTTCACCATCCTTAATCATTAGGCCGACATATAAAAAACCTTTATAGACTCCACCCTTCTCATTAATTGCTTTTAAGGTGGGTTCAATTATTTTTGATTTAATCTTTGATTCTAGATTATCATTTAAAAGTCTTGATGGTGAATAACAACCCATGCCTCCCGTATTTTTACCAGTGTCACCTTCACCAACTCTTTTATGGTCTTGAGCGGAGCCGAAAAACTTATAACATTTCCCATCAGTCACTATGAAATAACTCATTTCCTCACCATCTAAAAATTCTTCAACTAAAATTTGCTCTGCAATACCAAATTTTCCATTAAAAATTTCTTCAGAGGCTGATTTTGCATCATTAAAATTTTGACAAATATAAACACCTTTACCTGAGGCCAAACCATCGGCTTTTATAACAATAGGAAAGTTACTATTCTTTAAATAATTTAGTGTTTCATTTAAACTTTCACATATTTTAAACTTTGAAGTTGGGATATTATTTTTTTGACAAATTTTTTTGGTAAAAATTTTTGAACCCTCGAGTTTTGATGATATTTTATCTGGACCAAACACTCTTATTGGCTTATCTTTAAAATGATTAACAATTCCGTTAACTAATGGTTTTTCTGGACCAACGACTAACATTTTTATATCTGTTTTTAAGCAGTATTTTTCCAGTTCAGGGAAGTTATCAGGATTTAAATTGACATTTTGGGCAACCAAACCTGTACCAGCATTGCCTGGAAAACAGAAAATTTTGGACACTTTTTTTGATTTATTAAGCAAACAACAAATCGCATGTTCTCTTCCACCACTTCCAATAATTCCTACATTCATTTATAATGATCTTATAACTTATAAATGAAAAATAAATTAGCTAAATTAAAATACTTGCCTAACAGGTTTGAAATAATTGAGCCAGGCGATCATGTTATTTGCGCGGTATCTAACAAAAAAGTGTATCTTCAAAATCTCAATTACTGGAATGTAGAACTTCAAGAAGCATATTTTTCTTATAAAGAAGCTCAATTAAAAAGAGAAAAGGAAAATAAAGGATAAACTATTTCCATCTATCATGTGTCCATATCCATTGAGGTGGATTTTTTCTAATTTTATTTTCCAACCACTGATTGATTTTTAGACCAATCGAGGTAATATTCTCGTCGTCTTCAATAATTATTTGTTCATCAAAAGAGATTTTAAAATAAATTTTTTTATATCTCTCAATATGGACTGGTTGAATTTTACATCCAAATTTTTTAACGAATTGCGCAGGAATAGTTGTAGTATGAGCTGGATGGCTAAAAAAATTTATTTTTTCACCCTCACTTACTCTTTGATCTATCATAATAGCAATGCTTGTACCTTTCTTAAAAAACTTAAGGGACTCTCTTACTCCATTAATCCCTTTTTTGATTTGATTTTTGCAAATATATTTTTCACGAAGAGGTTCCATTATTGAATTAACCATTTTATTGTTTAAAGGTCTATAAATTGCGGATAAATTTATTCCTGCTTTTTCAATAACCATAGCCATTAATTCAAAATTGCTAAAATGGGCTGAAACAAATACAACTGGCTGACCACTTTTAATTTTATCTAATTTTTCCTTGTTTTCAATTTTGATATACTCATCTAAGTCACCTTTTCTAAAATTAGAAATATATGGATATTCAGATAGAATCCTTCCATAGTTACCCCACATTTCTTTTGAAATATCAGCAATTTTTTCAGGAGTTAAAGTACTATCAAATTTAATTAAATTGTTTTTTATTACATTTTTTGATCTGAAAAACGGTCCGAAAGTTTTTCCAAGAAAGTAACCAAATTCTGATGCAACTCTATATCCTAATAATTTAAATAAACCAAAAAGAATAATAATCAAAATATATTCAAACAAATATCTTATTAATTTCATAACCTCTCATTTAAATGTTTGTAAAATTGTTTTTCTTTATCTACAATTAACTCAACTTTTAAAAAATTTATATTTTTTCGAAAAGATTTTTTTATTCTAAAATAGTCTTTTTCAGTTGTTAATAATTCACAGTTTTTAGTTGTTGCTAAATTTTTCAATTTTTGTAAATCTTTCTCTTTATATTCATAATGGTCTGGAAATTTTTTATAACAATAGTATTTAATTTTTAAATTTTTCAGAGTATCAGAAAAGGTGTGAGGATTTCCTATTCCACTGAATATAATAAACTTCTTTCTCTTAAATTTAGAATAATTTTGAGGCACATACTTTCCTGTAAAAATTTTTATATTTGGATTAAGTTTTTTTATTTTATCAATAAAATTTTTTGACTCTTTATTTGCATTTCCATTAATAAGAATAATGTCGTAATTCTTGATACTATTCAAACTTTCTCTTAAAGGCCCAGCAGGAATTATAAGTCCATTTCCATCTAATTTAAGAGAATTAAAGCAAACTATTTTCAGATCATAATTTATTTTTTTTTCTTGTAATCCATCGTCAAATATCAACATTTCTGCTTTTTTTTTCTCAGCTTTAGTGATCGACAATTCTCTGGTTTTTTCAAAGATTACTTTATTTTTTGATTCCAAAAGGTCCTTTTCATCTAGATGTGAGATATAATTTTTTTTAATTATATAAGTTTTAAATCTTTTCTTAAAATGACTTGCTAAATTAATTGCTAGAGGTGTTTTTCCTGTACCACCAATATAAATATTTCCCACACAAATTGTTTTTAAACCATAAAAATTTTTTTTAATTTTACTATTCTCGTAGTAAATTTTAATTATAGGAATTAGTGATAGTGGCAATAACAATATTGAAAATAAACTGACACGATCTCTCTTATCCCAAAATTTTGGTTTAAAAAGTTTCATCATATAATTCTTTTCAATTCATTAAGATTCTTTTTTAAAATTAAATCTCCAATTTTTTTGAATTTTTTAATTTTATTCAAATTATTGTTTTTTCTAATCAATAGATTTAGCGCCTTCCTCTCTAAATCATTGCTGTTTTTAACTTTTGCGGATAATCGTTCTTTTTCTAACATTTTATAAACGTCCTTAAAATTAAAAGTGTAATTACCATGTAAAATGTTGCAACCAAACTTTAAAGCTTCTAACGGATTTTGCCCTCCTCTCGAAACTAATGATCCCCCCAAAAAAACTACACTACTTATTTTGTAAAATGATTTACTTTCCCCATAACTATCAACTATATAGATATCATAATTTTTTAAGTTTTTTATTTTTTCACTATGTCTTGTAAATTTCAATTTTTTCTTTTCCAACATTTGTGCAATTTCATTAGTTCTCTCAATATGTCTTGGAATGATAATTGTTATTAAATTAGGAATTTTTTTTTTTAAATTTATGTGTAAATTAGCAAAGATTTCTTCTTCATTATGGTGAGTACTAGCGGAACATAAAACTATTTTATTTTTAAAGTATCTTTTGTTAATTTCTTTAAATCTACTATTGTGTGTGTTGATAAATTTAAGATTACCTAAGTACTTAAGATTTTTAATTCCTAACTTTCTAAAATACAAAAGTGTTTCCTTATTTTGAGGAAATATAAAATTAAACTTTTCAAAAATATTTTTACCAAAATATCTTATAGAAAACCATCTATCAAAAGACTTTTTACTCATCCGGGCATTAATTAAAACAATTTTAATTTTTCTTTTTTTTAACTCGGAGATCATTGTAGGCCAAATTTCAGACTCTACAAAAATGACAGATGAAGGTTTCCAATAATCTAGAAATTTGTTTACTATATAAGAGTTATCCAATGGATAGAACTGATGTAAAGCTTTTTTAAATCTAAATTTTTCAAATATTCTTGATGAGCTTAATGTAGAAGTTGTTACTAAAATTTGTTTTATTTTTTTTGTTTTTTCGAGTTCTTGAACTAATGGAACTATGCTTAAAAACTCGCCAACACTTGAGCAATGAAACCAAATCAGTTTACCTTTATTTCTTTTTTTTTTGTTTAAAGAAAACTTCTCTAAAAATCTTTTAGGATTCTCTTTCTTTTTAAATATTCTGTAAACAATTATTATTGGAGAAAATATTATAACAATATATACCAAAAAATTATAGATTATTCTCATCAATGTTTTTGGATTTGTTTTTCGTAAAAATTTTTATAAGTTTCAGAATTTTTCAATAGTTCATTATGTTTTCCTTCAGCCAGAACCTTACCGCTGTCGATCACATATATTTTGTCAGAATTCAATATCGTTGAAAGTCTATGAGCTATTACTAATGTAGTTCTACCCTTTGTTAAAAAATTTATAGCATCTTGAATTTTTTTTTCAGTTTCAGCATCCAAAGAGGACGTTGCTTCATCAAGTAAAATAATTTTACTTCTTTTTAAAATTGCTCGTGCTATGGAAATTCTTTGTTTTTCTCCACCAGAAAGCCTAACACCATTTTCACCAATTAATGTATTCATCTTTTTTGGCAAAGTATTAATAAATTCCAAAGAATATGATAATTTTGCAGCTTCGTTTATTTCTTCGTCTGTAGCATCTAAATTTGCATATTTAATATTATTAAGAACAGTATCATCAAAAAGAGTTGTTTCTTGACTTACGAGTGAAATATTTTTTCGTAATGATGAGAGTTTTTTTGTATAAATTGACTGATTATCAATTTTTATATCACCATCTGTAGGATCATAAAACCTCGGGATTAAATTTAATATTGTAGATTTTCCAGCACCACTTAATCCAACTAGCGATGTCATCTTGCCACCTGAAATAGTCAAATCGATATTCTTAAGAACTACTTTTGTTTCCTCACCATAATTAAAACTTACATTTGAAAATTCAATTTTTCCGTCTTTTAAATTAATGGTATCTAATTTTTTATCTTCAAAAATTTTCTCTTTAAGATCAACGATTGGTAATATTCTTCTCGCACTGGCTAAGCCTTGATTTATAGTTATATTTAATGTCGCAAGGGATCTAACTGGCTGGTAGGCTAGCATCATTGCTGCTAGGAATGAAAAAAAATTATTTATTCCAAGCTCATCTTTGATAATTAAATTTCCAGAGTAAAAAATTAATATTGCTATCATAAAACCTGTTAAAACTTCCATTATGGGGGAAGATCTTGCGTAAATTTCATTAAGTTTTTTTGCCCTATCTTTAGCATTCTCTAATGCTGTATCTGCTCTAGAAGTTTCATAAGTTTCTTTTTGGAAAATTTTAATTAATTTGTGATTTTTAAAAATCTCAATGAGATATGTAAATACTTCTCCAGCTCTCTCCATTGCTTGAGAGGTGACTTTTGTTATTCGTTTACCTAAGAGACGTGCAAAAAAACTAGCTAGAGGTATCATTATTATAGCTACAATAGATAATTTCCAGTTTTGATAAAACATAACTGTCATAAGACCAATTAAAGTCAATGAGTCTTTAAATAAATTTAAAATTCCGACGCTGACTAGGCCTGTCATATAATTTACGTCATTAAGTAAATTTCCTATAATTTTTCCTGTGTGTCTTTTTTCTATAAAATCAGTGTCAGCCTTGATTAATGCTTTCATCATATCCATTTGTAAGGCTTTACGAATTTCTTCTGAAATACCTATCATGATTACTTTTGCTGCGTATAAAGATATTCCCTTAGCGGCAAAAGCGATAACTATAAAAATTGGAATTATTAGAATTAAACTTCTATCTTTATTTATAAATATTTTTTCAATTGCTGGATCTAACAAGTAGGCTATGGATGATGTGCTCCCCGCCAAAACTAAAGAAAATAATAATGCTAAAAGAATTTTAGAAAGGTATTTTTTTGTGTACTCACGATATAGTCTTTTCAGTATTTCGATTTTTCCCATTTAAAAAATTTTTCCTATTATAATGTTTATAAAAATTAATAAACCCAAGAGATTATTACTTTTAAATTTTTTAATACAATCCTCAGGTTTTTCTACTTTTAATTTATAAACTTGGTAAAAAAATAATTGTAAAAGAATTGTTAATGAAAAAATAAAATAGAACTTACTAAATGCCATCAAAAGTCCAATTAATATTAGTGATAAGTAGAAAAAAAAATAACATGAGAGTATAAAAATTTTAGGATTTTTTTTAAATTTAATTGATGTTGATTTTACTCCTATGATTTCATCATCTTTAATATCCTGAAAACCATATATTGTGTCGTAACCTAGTGTCCAAAATATGGCTCCTAAGTAAAAAACAATTGGATAGATGCTTAAATTATCATTTAATGAAACCCAAGCCATGATCAATCCATAATTAAATGTAAATCCCAGAAAAAGTTGGGGCCAATATGTAAATCTTTTCATCAATGGATAAGAAAAAGCAAAAGGCATTGAGGCTAAACCTAAGATTATAGTATTTTGATTAAACTGTATTAAAATCACAAAAGCAAATAAGCAAAGTACTGTACTTAATACTAAAGCTGTTTTTACAGATACTTGCCCAGAAGCTATAGGTCGATTTTTAGTTCTTTCAACCATTAAGTCAATTTTCCTGTCTAAAACATCGTTTACTATACAACCAGCTGATCTCATTAATATTGCACCTAAAAAAAATAAAAAAGAAAACTTGTAAAAAACTGAATTATTTTCTGAAAATTCGTAAGCGATTGTTAAACCCCAAAGGCATGGCCAAAATAACAACATAAAACCTATTGGTTTATTAAATCTTGTAAGTGTTAAAAAAATTTCAAAATTTTTCATGATAATTTACTTGTAAATAACAAAGCATCGTTTCATAATCAAATTGATTCGTTATGGATATTGATTACACTGTTACAGCTCTAATGTTTCCTGCAATTCCATTAATAATGGGTGTTTACAGTAACAGATTTCATACTTTAAGTAATTTAATAAGAAAAATACATGATGAACATGTATTTGAAAAACACACACCACCCGAATGGAAAAATCAATTAATTAATCTTAACGACAGAATTGGGGTTTTAAAACTCACAATTATGTTTTCAGCATTTGGTTTCTTGTTTAATATGTTAACAGTGTTTGCGCTTTATTTAGATAAAATACTAGTTGCAAGAATTATTTTTGGCTCTTGTTGTTTATCAATGATGGTGTCCATAGTTTTCTTTATAAGAGAAATTCAAATTTCTACTAAAGCTCTAAAATTGCATATTTCAGACATGGATGTGCAGTTTAGGGAGTAATTATTGCAGGCCCTAAAATTTTTCTTCCTTCTAAATCTTGATGAGCGATTGATGCATCCTTTAAAGAATATTTTTTAAATATTTCAACTTTTATTGAACCTGATTTAACCATTTCAAAAAGTTTATCTGATGCTTCATTTAGTTCCTCTCTTGTAGAGGTGTAGTGAGCAATACTTGGTCTTGTGAGATACAATCCTTTCGGTGCAATAAGTTTTCCAACATCTACAGGATCTAATTTTCCTGATGCGTTTCCAAATGAAACCATTGTTCCTCTCATTTTTAAACACTTTAATGAATTTTCTAAGGTACTTTTTCCCACACCATCGTAGATAACTGGCAAACCAACATTATTTGTAAGTTCTAAAACTTTATCTTTAAAATTCTCTTTATTGTAGTTAATGACTTCATCGCATCCATATTTTTTTGCTAGCTCAATTTTTTCGTCTGATCCAACTGTTCCTATTACTTTGCAGCCTAAACTTTTTGCCCATTGACAAAAAATTTGACCAACTCCACCAGCTGCAGCATGGAATAAAATAGTCTGACCACTTTTTACAGGATAAGTTTTATGGAGTAGATAAAAAGTTGTTAAACCTTTGGTCATCAAACAAGCTACAATTTCAAGATCTATTCCATCAGGTACTTTCACTAAATTTTTTGTTGGATAAATTCTATGTGTCGAATAAGAACCAAGAGGCGCAGCTGCGTAAGCTACTTTATCCCCCTCTTTAAAATTTTTAACACCTGGTCCAATTTTTTCAATAATCCCTGCACCTTCAAGTCCGATACCTGATGGAAGTGGAACAGGATATAGCCCTGACCTATGGTATGTATCAATGAAGTTCAAACCTATAGCTGAATGTTTTATTAATACTTCATTCTCTTTAGGTTCAGTGATTAATAATTTTTCATATTTTAAAACCTCAGGACCGCCAGTTTTTGAAAATTTTATTAAAAACATTTAATATTTTGCAAAAGTCCCATTTTGATAATCATTTATTGCCTCAATAATTTCAGCTTTCGTATTCATCACAAATGGGCCACCTCTAGCTATTGGTTCGCCGATTGGTTTGCCTGCGATAAATAAAAATTCACTATCTTTCTCAGCTTTGATTTGAAGATTCTTTCCTCGTTTTAACAATATCAAATTTGAATCTGTTGTCTTATCATGTTTTTTACTACCGACTTTAATTTGACCTTTAAGCAGATAAATAAATGAATTATGTTCCTCAGGAATATTGCAATAAAATTCTTTTTCATTCTTTAGAACTATATGAAAGTAAATTGGTTCAACGTTATGATTTTTTTCTGGACCTTCAATATCTTTAAACTTTCCAGCAATCACCTTAACTACTTTTTCGTCGTCACTATAAGTTCCAAGCTCCTTATTTTTAATATAAATATATTCGGGTTTATTTTTTTTTAATTTTGCTGGCATATTAATCCACAATTGAAATCCAAGTAATTGACCATCAGACATAGCAGGCATTTCAGAATGAATTATTCCTCTTCCGGTTTTCATCCATTGCACATCTCCTGATGACATAATTCCTTTAGCACCGGTACTATCCTCATGTTCAAATTTTCCCTTAAGCATATAAGTAACTGTTTCAATACCTCTATGTGGATGAGGCGGAAAACCTGCAACATAATCATCTTTATTTTCTGAACCAAATTCATCTAACATTAAAAAAGGATCAATATAATCTGCCTCTGGTGTTCCTATACTTCTTTTAAGCTTTACTCCCGCACCGTCAGATGTCTCAATAGATTTAACAATTTTTTTGATTTCAATATTTGACATAGTTTTAGTTTAATTATGTTTCAAACTATTTCAAGTAGTCCTTTTAAATTTTTAATTTCCTTTTTTGGTTTATAATCAAGATTATCAAAATGAGAGTTGTTACGATTAACCCAGACAGCGTTGTAACCAAAATTCCCACCACCTGATACATCCCAAGTGTTAGCACTCAAAAAAACAACTTCTTTGGGTTGAATTTTATATTTATTTACTGGAAGATCGTAGACCTTCGAGTCAGGCTTGTAAATTTTCACTTCCTCAATTGAAAAAAGATCATCAAAAGTATCTAAATTGTTGGTGCTTACTAATTCATTTATTAAATCTGGAGTACCGTTTGAAAGTATCGCGAGCTTAAGATTTTTCTTTTTTAAATCTGTTAAAACCTCTTTTACCTCTGGGTAAGGTGATAAAACTTTATAAAGGTTAAGTAATTCATTTTTCATGTTTTTATCTATGTTAAAAATTTTCATAGATTTATCCAAACTATCTTCAGTTATCTGCCAAAAGTTTTTATGTCTTTTCATTAAACTTCTCAGCCAGGTATATTCAAGTTGTGTTGTTCGCCAAAAATTTGCAAAGGCTTCCCACTTATCTCCTATTTTATGTTTACATTTCTCTGCCGCTGAATTTACGTCAAATAATGTTCCATAAGCATCA
>Ga0208390_1000495_pt1 | contig 14338 bp, 13 predicted proteins | sample Knorr_S7_td_Surf_FD_185594 | JGI IMG/M metagenome (GOLD analysis project Ga0208390, IMG submission 185594) | Marine microbial communities from Southern Atlantic Ocean transect - Knorr_S7_td_SurfaceA_ad_6m_LV_A (SPAdes) (version 2) | ecosystem: Environmental > Aquatic > Marine > Oceanic | place...
CTGGAGCTGGAGAAGGTTCCAAGGGTTGGGCTGTTCGCCCATTAAAGTGGCACGCGAGCTGGGTTCAGAACGTCGTGAGACAGTTCGGTCTCTATCTGTGGTGGGCGTTAGAAATTTGAGAGGATCTGTCTTCAGTACGAGAGGACCGAGATGGACTGACCTCTAGTGTACCGGTTGTTACGCCAGTAGCATCGCCGGGTAGCTATGTCGGGAAAGGATAAGCACTGAAAGCATCTAAGTGCGAAACCTACCTCAAGATGAGATTTCTTTTAAGGGTCGTTGGAGACTACAACGTTGATAGGTCACAAGTGTAAAGGCAGTAATGTCAAAGCTGAGTGATACTAATTACCCGTAAGTCTATTGTAACACACTTTCTTGATTGTTAACTTCGATATTTTCAAATGTTATATGACCTTATTAAAATTTTAAGGTGGTTATAGCGATAGGGCTCACCTCTTCCCATTCCGAACAGAGAAGTTAAGCCTATCTGCGCAGATGGTACTGCAATTTTGTGGGAGAGTATGTCGCCGCCTTTATCTTATAAAACAACCCTTTTTTTAAAGGGTTTTTTTATACCCATTTTTTAATTTTTCTTATATTATTGGTATGAAAAAGAAAGAGTCAAACTTATTACGGGTTTTATTTGTAGCAATAGTAACTATACCTTGTGGTATTTAATTATATTATGTATTCTCGATTTAAAAGAATTATTATTTTTTCTTTTTAAGTGGTATAGAATAGGTTAATGTGTAGTTGAACCCACTTCCCCATGTGTTATCATCAGTTACCTTGTTAAAGCCAGGTATAAAAAGATTGTCAAAATTATCAGGTTTCTTAGTTGATAATAATTTATTTAACCTTAGACTAAATCCTAAATAAACATTATTAAAAGTTTCAACTTTAACACCAGCTAAAATTTCCAGCCAATTTCCAGTTAAATTGGAATGATCAATTGTTTGATAATTATTATCTACAAAGTTTGAAAAATACGCATCACTATTCCTAACATTATAACTTTCGATTTTATTTGAAAAATTAGAAGATCCATATCTCAAACCTACAAAAATTGCATTATCCATTCCAACCCAATTATTAAACATATTATAGTCAAAACCAAAACGAAGGAAGGTACCATCCGATAGAAAATTAATATTCTCATCTTCAATTAACCTGTTTATCAATCCATATTCAGCTGCTAGATATAAATTTTCAGTTATCTGTAAATCACCAACAATTTCATAATTTAGATTGTCTCCCTCAGACGTAGACTTTATTGGTTTAAAAATATCAAATCCTAACCTTATCTTATTGATATTTAATATTTTATTATTTATAGTTAAACTATCTTTTAACTCATTTTCTGCCTGTGAGAATACCTGCGCCGAAGGTATAATAAGACTAATAATGAATAAATATGTTTGTATTTTCTTCATTAAAAATTGAATCTTGTGCAATTGAAATTTCTCGAATCCATCCTGATTCTTTTAAAATTTTAGTTTCTGATTTTATTAAAAAATTTGATTTAAATCCACATGACCTATTTAAATATAAATGTTCTGTTTGATGGAAAATTATTAGAGTATCTCTAACTTGATTTTGCTCTAAAATATATTTTGTTTCATTTGAATTAACCATTAAAGGTAGTTTAAGTTCAGATCCAGAAAATTCTTCATTTAGGATTGAATCATTATTGACCCCTTTTATAAAATTTAAATTAATCTCTGTTGGATTTTTAGTTTTATTATCAATAAATCCAATAGTAACTCTGTTAGTATTTTCTGAACCTTCAATACATATATCATCTTTTTCACAACTTAAAAAAAATAATATTAAAATTATAAAATGAAGGTATTTAATCATTAGCTTAAATATTTTCAAAATTACTATATTTATAATAAATCATAATACTCTAATCTTGATAACTAAAACCTCAGAAGATTTAGCTAAATTTCATTTAAATTTAGAAAAAAAGTATGGCGCTCACGACTATCATCCTTTGCCTGTTGTTCTTAAAAAAGGGGAGGGAGTATACTTGTGGGATGTAAATGAAAAAAAATATTATGATTTTTTATCAGCCTACTCTGCTGTAAATCAAGGTCATTGTCACCCTAAACTTGTAGATTTAATTAAAAATCAAGCAGAGTCATTAACTCTTACCTCAAGAGCATTTCATAACAACAAACTGGGTGAGTATCTGGAATATGCAACTAAACTTTTTGGATTTGATCAACTTCTACCAATGAACACTGGAGCCGAAGGTGTTGAAACATCAATAAAGCTATCACGGAAATGGGGATATTTAAAGAAAAATGTTGATGAAAATCAGGCTAAAATTATAGTATGTAATAATAACTTCCATGGAAGAACTACAACTGTGATTTCTTTTTCAACTGATCCAGGTTCAAAAGACTATTTTGGTCCACATACCCCAGGCTTTATCCACATTCCTCATGGGGATACCATTGCTTTGGAAGATAAACTTAAAAAAGATAAAAATGTTGTTGCTTTTCTAGTTGAACCTATTCAGGGAGAAGCTGGAGTGAACGTTCCAGATCCTGATTATCTAAAAAAAGTAAGACATTTATGTTCACAATATAATGTTCTGATGATTGCAGATGAAATTCAAACTGGACTTGGTAGAACAGGATCTTTACTTGCATCATGCGGTAATTGTGATTGTAATTCTTCATGTGAACAGCAATCATCATATGTTAGACCTGACATTTTAATATTAGCTAAAGCTCTTAGCGGTGGTACTTATCCAATCTCTGCTGTTCTTTGTGACTCAGATATAATGGAAGTTATTCAGCCTGGTCAACATGGTAGTACATTTGGTGGAAATCCATTTGCTGCTAGTATTGCAAAAAAAGCACTAGAAATAATTATTGAAGAAAATCTCTCTCAAAATGCAAGAGCTTTAGGTTCAATCTTTAGGGAAGAGATGAATAAATATATTAGTAATAGTAAAATTGTTAGTCTTGTTAGAGGAAAAGGTTTGCTAAATGCTATTGTGATTAATGACTCTCCGGATAGTAAAACTGCTTGGAATATTTGTTTAAAATTACGTGACAATGGTCTTTTAGCTAAACCAACTAGAGGTAACGTTATTAGATTTGCACCTCCATTAGTTATGACTAAGGATCAACTATATGACTGTATTGGTATTATAACTTCAACATTAAAAGAATTTGAGCCCAAATAAATGAATGTCTATTTTGATAATGCAGCGACAACAAAGATAAGAGATGAGGTAATTGACAATATGTCAAATGTATTAAAGGATTGTTTTGGTAATCCTTCATCTACTCATTCGTATGGAAGATCTGCAAAATCTTATATTGAGAAATCAAGAAAGTCAATTGCAAAAATTTTAAATTGCAATCCAGGTGAAATAATCTTTAATTCTGGTGGAACGGAGTCAGATAACTCAATTTTAAAATGTGCAGTGAAAGATCTGGATGTAAAGCATATTATTTCTTCAAAAATTGAGCATCATGCAATTACACATACCCTAGATGAGTTAAAAATACAAGGCGTAAATGTCAATTATGTAAAATTATCTGAAAATGGAAATGTAGATATTGATAATCTAGAATACTTATTGAGTTCCAATGATGAACCTAAACTTGTAACCTTGATGTATATAAATAATGAGATAGGTAATATACTAGATGTAAAATATGTATCAGATTTATGTCAAAAGTATAATTCATTTTTTCATACCGACGCCGTTCAGGCTGTTGGTCATTATAAAATTGATCTAAAATCAATTAATATTGATTTTTTATCATCAGCAGCTCATAAGTTTCATGGTCCTAAAGGGGTAGGGTTTACTTATATAAATAAATCAACAAAAATAAAATCATTTATTTGCGGTGGTCCTCAAGAGAGAGGGCTAAGAGCTGGTACAGAGTCTGTCCATAATATTGTTGGAATGACAAAAGCTCTTGAAATAGCAGTTGAAAATATGGAAAAAGAAGCTAAATATGTTTTGTCAATAAAAGAATACATGATTAAAAGCTTGAGAAAATTATTTCCTGATATCCAATTTAATGGAGAATCTGGAGATATTAAAAACAGTACATATACTATTTTAAATGTTTGTCTTCCCATATCTAATGATAAAGCAGCAATGCTTGACTTTAACCTTGATTTAAAAGGTATTGCTTGTTCTAGGGGTAGTGCCTGTCAATCTGGTAGTTCAGAGGGATCACATGTTCTTAACGAAATTCAAAGTGAAGATCAAAAAAAGTTTCCATCAGTTAGATTTTCATTTTCTCATAATAATAAAATTGAAGAAGTTGATTATCTCATTGATACACTCAAAGAATTAATTTATTCTCAATAGTATATAGTGGCTTTGTAGACTCCTTTATTTCCAACACCATCTTGATAATTAATAAGTAAAATATTTTCACCTTTATTTATAATATTATCTGAAATCTTATGAAAAATTAAATTTGATTTTGGTTCGTACTCAAATAACGCCCATTTTCCATTTAAAAATGCATCATAGCTTTTAATACCCGACATTTCATCTTTTAGCCTTAGCCTTATTGTAGATCTACTAGAAATATTTGTATTCTGTTTAAAATTTATTGGTTTAATTACTGGCTTAAGTGTATCTCTGGATATTGTATATTTTCCTAGAGATGAAGTGTTAGCATAGATATATGAATCATCTTTTCTTGAGTTTATATATGTTATGTTTTTATCTTTTATTCTTCCAATAAATGATTGTCTCAACTCTAATGTATCTGATATCATCTGAGGTAACTTAATAATCATAGATTTTCTAAATGGATCTTTATCTTCACCTAAGTCAAGTGTGTCATCTTTGAAAGATATATTTAAAAGAAGGTCATTATAAAATGTATTTTTTTTTATCTCAATTATTGATGAATTTTTATTTATTCTATAGTTCTGATTAGTAAGTATTTCTATTCCATCAAAGGATTTAACTTCATCATTACTGTCAGTAGCTTTGACTGTAAAGTTTAAATAAGATGAGTTGTTATTCCAATCCGAAACTTTAATAGACACAGAGTTATCTGTATATTTTGATGGATCTAATATGCCATTGAAACCGTTATTTTTAAGAAAAGATAAATCTGCATTTTGAGGTGTATAAACTTTCAAAACTCTCTTTCTATTATTAATTGCAGACATATAATCATACATTATTTTTCTGTAATGATTTTGACTAAATTTTATTCTATCCATTTTAAATGAATAAACTAATAAGGAATCAATTAATAAATCTACCTTGTAGACACCATTCTGATTAAATAATCCCTCGTATTGTATATCATAAATATCAATTCCAAACCCAGTCTTCTTATTATATTCAATTTCATCAGTAATGTAAGTTGAGTCATTTAATTTTTTTATTTCCTTCTTTAAAGGTAAACTGCTTACTAGTGTATTTTCTTCGTCTATCAGGTATAAACCTCTTATGATTGGTCTTTCCTCATCGATATATTTATAATTAAACATCAGAGGATTAAGCGCATCTTGTGTTTCTGTATCTCTAATTTCAAAATGAAGATGTGGAGCGAATGATCCACCTGTATTACCTGAGTAACCTATTAATTCTCCTTTTTTAACCTTTATTTCTCCCTTTTTTGGAAATTTTTTAATTGTGCTTTTCTTAGATCTATATAATTCACCTCTTACATAATTATCCAATTCAGTGCTAAAATCTTTCAAGTGTGCATAAACTGAAGTGAATCCATTTGGATGATCAATGTATACTACTTTTCCATATCCATAATTATTTACTTCAATTCTTGAAATATATCCTTCCTCAATACTAAAAATCCTCTGACCTTGAACCCCTCTGCTTTTAAAGTCAATCCCCGTATGAAATCTTGACCTATATTCTCCAAATGTTCCCGACAGATCAAAGGGTGCATCAATTGGAGAATGGAAATCAAATTCCTGGCTAAAGTTCTCGTTAAAGTTTAAAATAAAAAATGATGTAAATAAAATTCTAAGAAATAATTTCATCTGATTTCAAATTTAACTCAAGATTTTTATAAATTGAAATTATTAAATTAAATACAATTGGATTATTTAAAAATTCTTCAAGAAAAAATTAGTCTTCTTCTAAATAAGCTAGATGAAACCAAAGTACTGAACAAGTCACTAGAATCAAAAAATGAAAATTTAATTAAAATCAATAAAGATCTCGAAACTAAAATTAAAATAATTCAGGCAAAAGAAAAACAACTTAAAATTGTATCAGCTATAAATGACGATGATAGTGATAAGCAATATTTTAAAAATAAAATTGATTATTTGATTAAGGAAATAGATTACTGCATTGAAAGAATATCCATATAAATATTATGGAGGAGAATATTAAAATTAAATTAAATATTGGTGATAGAATTTATCCCCTTACAGTTCAAAGATCTCAAGAGTTTTATTTTCGTGAAGCTGCAAAGATTATTGAAAAAACAATTAAAAATTTAGAACAAAACTATTCAGTTAGAGATAAACAAGACCTTCTAGCTATGTGCTGTATCCAATTTGCAGCAAAAAATCTTCAGAATAAGTCAAAATCCATTGATTCTGAGAGTGAAATTGAAAAAATGATCTTAAAAATCATTGATGATATTGATAAATCCATTTAAATTCTTAAATTTATGATAACCTGTATTAGTGATTCTTGGTAAACTCAACGAGTATTAATTAAGAAAGGTGAGTTTAAATGCTAAAGCAAGCTATCTTGAATAGATCCTTGAATATTTAATTAGCCTTAATCCTGTTTTTTGGAGTTTACGCAATACTCACTCTAATACAGGTTTGTTATTTTATTAGGTAAGAAGGTTGCCGTCTTCATCCCAAACAGCAGTTTCATTTCTTTTAGATTGATCAACACACTTTGCGATCCACTCTAAATCATATGATACATCATGATCTTTTAAGACATCTTCAGGAACTCCGTCCCATACATTAGGTATGTTTCCCTTATATCCAAGATCTCGCATTCCAACCTCTGATGTAAACCATCCAGTTACAACCATGTATCTGTAGGTAGCGAAGAAACTTGCAGCTTCCTTAAAGTCTTCCTCAATGCCATCGTTGTATGAAATAATATCGAACATTGACTTAATTTGATCATCTGAACAATCAGTTAATTTATTATTGAATTTATTTTCAAATAGGTTATCTAAGACTATTAGTCCTTTTCTCAACACATTTTCTCCATAGTTATTGTGTGCCGGAGTACTCCAGTCTTTTGCAATAAACTCAATCATCTCAACAACACCAGCATCATTAATATTTCCGAATTCATTAGGAGGAATAATTATATTTGCTATTCTTTCAATTGTTCTTAACTCTGACTTGTTAAAAAATTGAGCATTAAGAAACTTCTTATCTCTCTCTTTTTCATAGGGAGTTCTACCATATCTATACTCCCATATTTTTTCTGAAACATTTTCATTTAATGGAGATATACAGCCCTCTAATGTTAATGAGGCACCTATGCTACTCAAAATAATTGTTTTAATACTGTCCCTTCTTTTCATTATAAATTCTGTTTTTTTAGTTCTGAAATTATGTGATCTGATGTTCGCCATGCTAAAGCCATAATAGTCCATGTTGGATTTTTATCTCCTTTGAATACAAATGGGCCAGCATCTACAACATATACATTATCAACATCATGGAGACGTTCATATTTGTTAACTACAGATGTATTTGGATTATTACCCATTCTTGTTGTTCCAACCTCATGAATTATTGATCCAGGAGTAGAAATCCCGTAATTCTGATCTTTACCAGGTTTATCTCCTATCATTATACCGTTCATATTGTAAGCCAATTCTTCGTAGATATCTTGAGCATGTTTGGCTTGATTATATTCTGTATCAGCCCATTTATAATTAAATTTTAATACAGGGATTCCATATTTATCTTTTTTATTTTCATCTATTTCGCAATAATTGTTAATATCTGGAATAGCTCCACCTCTTGATTCGAGAGCAATTGTTGAACCCCAATACTTCTTAACATCCTTTCTAATCTGTTCACCGTAACCACCAACTCTTAATCCAAAAAACTTATTAAAATCATTAGGTATATAACCACCTATACCAAACTGTGGCATCCCTAAATTTCTATATGAAGTTTCAATATGATATCCAATTGGAAAATCTAGTTTTTTATCATGCAGCCACCATGGAGTGTATACATGAGCACCACCAACCCCATCCTCATTGTAAGTTTTCCTATTCATTAACTCAGGTACAAATATCTGTTTTGATGTCCCAACGGTGTCTTGTAGATATTTTCCAATTAAACCGCTACTGTTTCCAAGTCCATTAGGATGCTCATTACTCTTCGAGTTTAGTAAGATTCTTGCACTACTGCAGGATGATGCACCTAGAACTACTACTTTAGATTTTATGGAGTATTCTTTCCCGTTCTTTTTGTTAATAAAAGAAACGCCAGTTGCAATACCATTATTATCCGTGTTCACTTTTCTTACCATTGAATCAGTATAAAGATCAAGAAGTCCTCCCTTTAATGATGGAATTACTAAACTGGAACTTGAGGAGAAACATGCATATACAGAACATGATCGTTCACATTGACCACAAAACATACATATTCCTCTTTGGTTGTTTATCCTCTTTGTAAGAACGGATAATCTAGAAGGTATTACATTTATTCCGGATTTTTTTGCACCCTTTATATAATACAACTCATGTAATCTAGGCTTAGGCGGTGGTAGAAAAAATCCATCTGGATCATTTGGAAGGTTTTCTTTAGTTCCAAAAACACCAATTAATTTGTCAAGTTTATCGTAATATGGTTTAATATCTTCATAAGTTATTGGCCAATTTTCATCTAAATCATAAAAATCTTTGCATTTAAAATCTTTTGGGCCAAGTCTCGAGGCAATTCTTCCCCAGTGATTTGTCCTTCCACCCAACATCCTCGATCTCCACCACATAAAGTCGGTATCTTCTTTAGATGAGTATGGCTCACCATCAACTTTCCAGTCTCCATATGACATATGAAAGTCTCCAAATCTTCTTGTTACAGATGATCCTCTTCTTGGAGATGCCCAGGTTGGTTTAAATTGAGTTTGTTGTTCAGGGTCTGCTGGGTCAAAATAAGGCCCTGCTTCAATAAGAGCAACCTTAAGTCCTGCATCAGTTAAAATTTTAGTAGTTATTCCTCCAGCTGCTCCAGAACCAACAATAATTACATCATACTTTTCTTTAGATTCCTTAATTTCCATAAACCACTTAAATTTATTAAAAACAATTATATTTAAATAGAGTTAGCAATAAACAATTCTTATGTTAAATATCAATATAATTATTTACTAATAAAAATTAGACACACTTCTTTATAGTAGTCAAATTATGATAATCGAAATATGTACAACAAGCTTAAGTTCAATTGTAAATGCTCAAAATGCTGGCGCAAATAGAGTAGAGTTGTGCGAAAATTATCATGTTGGAGGTGTTACTCCAAATATTGAATTTCTTGAAAAATCTTTGGAAGTATCAAAAATTCCAATTAATGTCTTAATAAGGCCTAGAGGTGGAGATTTTATTTTCAATAATAAAGAACTTGATATTATGTTTGAATCAATTCAAAAATTTAAAAATTATGATATTTGTGGCTTTGTTATAGGATTTCTAGATAATAAAAAAAAATTAAGTAATACTTTATTAAATGAATTTAGAAGTGCAACTGATGGATATGAATTAACCTTTCATAGAGCTTTTGACTATTTATTGGAGCAAGAAACATCATTAGAAAAATTAATTGAGAATAAATTTGATAGAATACTTTGTTCTGGAAGTAAAATAAACTCAGAAAAAGGTTTAAAAAATCTTAAATACCTAAATTCTTTAGCTCTAGATAAAATTATAATTATGCCAGGTGGAGGCGTTAATACAAAGAATTTTAAATTATTTAAAAATGCAGGTTTTAATGAAATCCACCTTTCTGCGATTGATAAGAGAATCTCATTAGATTCTAATTATGACATTATTAAGGAAATTATAGAGATGAGTAAATAATATTATATTATTTTTGAAAAAAATTTTATGGCTTTTGATATTAATGTTATAAAGACTGTGTACGCAAAGATGTCTTCTAAGATTGATAATGCAAGAAAAATTGTTGGCAGACCTTTAACTTATGCAGAAAAAATTTTATACTCTCATCTATGGGATGAAACATCAAAGACAGTTTTTAAAAGAGGTGAAGATTATGTTGATTTTGGTCCTGACCGTGTTACATGTCAAGATGCTACAGCTCAGATGGCACTTCTTCAATTTATGCAAGCTGGAAAGGATAAAGTAGCAGTTCCTACAACTGTTCATTGTGATCATTTAATTTTAGCTCAATCAGGTGCACAAAAAGATCTTAAGAATGCAAATAAAGTTAGTTCAGAAGTTTTTAATTTTTTAGAGTCTGTATCAAGAAAATATGGTATTGGGTTTTGGAAACCAGGAGCAGGAATCATTCATCAAGTTATTTTAGAAAATTATGCTTTTCCTGGAGGCATGATGATTGGTACTGATTCACATACTGTAAATGCTGGAGGATTAGGGATGGTTGCAATAGGTGTGGGAGGAGCAGATGCAGTTGATGTTATGGCAGGAATGCCATGGGAGTTAAAATTTCCAAAATTAATTGGTATAAAACTAACTGGTAAATTAAATGGTTGGGCTTCAGCTAAAGATGTAATTTTAAAAGTTGCAGGAATTTTAACTGTTAAAGGTGGAACAGGATATATACTTGAATATTTTGGAGATGGCGCTGAATCTCTCTCATGTACTGGAAAAGGTACAATCTGCAACATGGGTGCTGAAGTTGGGGCAACCACATCAATATTTGCATATGATGAATCGATGGAAAGATATTTAAAATCTACTGAAAGAGAAGATGTCGTTAAAGCTGCTTCAAATATTAAAGATAATCTTAAAGCAGACCAAGAAGTATATGATAATCCTGAAAAATATTTTGATGAAGTTATTGAAATTGATTTAGATTCGCTAATACCACATATTAATGGACCGTTCACTCCTGATCTTGCAACACCGGTAAATGAGATGAAAGATAAAGCCAAGTCAGAAGGCTGGCCGACTGATATAAAATGGGGTCTTATAGGCTCCTGTACAAACTCATCATATGAGGATCTTTCAAGAGCTGCATCTATTGCCAAACAAGCTTTGGAAAAGAATATTAAGATAAAATCTAAATTAGGAATAAATCCTGGTTCAGAGCAGGTAAGATATACAGCTGAAAGAGATGGTATAATTGAGCTTTTTGAAAAACTTGAATCTAAAATATTTACTAATGCATGTGGACCTTGTATAGGTCAATGGAATAGGGAAGGTGAGGATAATACTGAGAAAAATTCAATTATTCATTCTTTTAATAGAAATTTTGCCAAAAGAGCAGATGGTAACCCTAACACTCATGCCTTTGTGACCTCACCAGAAATGGTAATGGCTGTTGCCTTATCTGGAAATCTTGATTTTAACCCTATTACTGATAATCTAATATCTGAGGATGGTTATAAAGTAGTTTTAGACCCTCCATTTGGAGATGAATTACCTTCAAATGGTTTTGATTGTGAAGACAATGGATATATTGAGCCACCAATTGACGGATCTCATATTCAAATAAAGATAAATCCAGATTCAAAAAGACTACAGCTATTGGAAGCATTTAGTCCATGGGATGGAAAAAATATTTATAAAGCAAAACTTTTGATTAAGGCTCATGGTAAATGTACAACAGATCATATTTCAATGGCTGGTCCATGGTTAAGATTTAGAGGACATTTAGATAATATTTCTGATAATTGCTTAATAGGAGCCGTTAATAGTTTCAACATGAAGACAAATTTTGTTAAAAATCAAATTACAGGAGAATATGGCCCAGTTCCTGAAACTCAAAGATTTTATAAAAAAAATAAAATAGATACCATAGTTGTTGGAGATCATAATTATGGTGAGGGTTCTTCAAGAGAACATGCGGCTATGGAGCCAAGACACTTAGGGATTAAAGCAGTAATTGTGAAGTCTTTTGCTAGGATTCATGAAACAAATTTAAAGAAGCAAGGGATGTTAGCATTGACTTTTAATGACGAAAATGATTATGATAAAATTCAGGAAGATGATACATTTAACTTTAGAGATTTAGAATCTTTTTCACCAAATAAATCTATTTCATTAGAGATAATACATTCAAATAATTCCAAAGAAATTATTAAATTGCGCCACACCTTTAATGCACAACAAATAGAATGGTATAAAAATGGTTCTGCATTAAACTTGATTAAAGCGAATAATCTATGATAAAAGACCTCAAATATTTAATGTCATATTCAATTGCTCTTTTTGCATTTATTGGTATTTCATTGGGTGGTTTTTATAACTACCTTGCTGTTATTTTTACATTTGTTTTTATTCCAGTTCTTGAAATAATTGTTAGGAAAAGCAACGAAAAATATACAGATGAAGAAAAGAAAAATAGAAATCTTGATCCTTTTTTTGATTTACTATTATATCTAAATATTCCTATTGTATTTGGTATCTTCTTTTTCTCACTTGAAAAACTTGCACTTGCCTCTTCAGTATATGATATTATTGGAATAATTCTATCAGCAAGCATTGTTATGGCTACTAATGGGATTAATGTTGGTCATGAACTGGGTCATAGAAAGTCATTAATAGCAAGAACTTGTTCCAAACTTTTGTATCTCCCTTGTCAGTACATGCATTTTTACATAGAACACAATTTTGGACACCATATAAATGTTGCAACTCCAGAGGATCCTGCGACAGCTAGATATAAACAAACAGTATATAGTTTTTGGATAACATCTGTTATCAGAACATATGTAAGCGCGTGGGAAATTCAGCTGAAGCTTCTAAAAGTTTCCAAAAGGAGCTTCTTTTCAATTAAAAATGATATGGTTTTTTATACACTTTTTCAATTATTATTTTTAGTTTTTATTTATTATAATTTTGGATTATATCTAACTCTTCTATCTATTGTAATGTCCGTTGTATCATTTTTATTTTTAGAAACAATCAATTATGTAGAACATTATGGTCTTTTAAGAAAAAAAGAGCCTAGTGGAAGATATGAAAGAGTAAAACCACATCATTCTTGGAATTCAAACCATACAATTGGTAGAATTGTGTTATATGAGCTAACCAGACATAGTGATCATCACTTCAAATCTTCAAAGAAATATCAGGTATTAGAATCATTGGATGAATGTCCTCATTTGCCACATGGGTATCCAACCTCGATATTAATATCACTTATCCCCCCTTTATGGTTTAGTATTATGAACCCATTAGTTAGAACCCACATGGGTTATTCTAATTAATTATGATCTTTACTGCAATCATGAAATATATGGGGAAGATTAGGTTCACTAGCTCCAACTGTATAATCTTCATACCAACTACAATCAAGATATCTTAATCCGTCAAATTTTTTATCAAAAAATCTATTTTTTGATTCTATAAAACCATTGTATGTACTGGCAAAAGGTGAGGAGGCATGCATTATGTCTTCAGGATTTGAGCTATGACCATATCTTAAAACATCATGTCCAAATTCATGATACATTAATCCTAATTTCTGCCAAATATTTATGTTATTCCAATATCTAAAAGCAATACCAACTCTAACTCTTGAGTCGTCACATGAGGATGCAGCATAAGCACCGTAGTCAAGAACTTCACCGGATGCAAATAATGCATCTGATTCATATTCATAAAAAATATATACATTGGTATTAAGTTCATCATAGTCTGGATTTGAATTCATAGAGCATTTAGCGTCTTCGACAAATATATCCCAAAAGGCATACAAATCATTTGAGTCAAAGTTTGGGTCAGCTACTCTGTCATAATCAATGCAACTATATAGTATTTCCTCAGGAATCTCTTCATAAACAAGAGAGTTTTTAGAGCATCCAAAAAAAAGTAAAAAAGTAGATAAAGATGATAAAGATATTAGCTTTCTGAAGGACATGATATATATTTAATCCCTGGAAATGATCTTTTAAACATTCTATCCTTTGCTTCTATAAAATCGTTAATATTTATATCACCTCTTGTACTAGCTGGGTACATTATATCTGCACGATCTGTGCTATGTTCGTACTTGTAAACATCATGTCCAAATTCATGATACATTATCCATAACCTTTGAAGTAAATTTTTCTCTGTCCACTCGTTATATAGAACACCTACATTAACTCTGTTATCATTACAGTATCCTGTAAAAGTGGAATAAGCTATATGGTCTGGAGTAACACCGGATGCAATCT
>Ga0208390_1000500_pt1 | contig 14284 bp, 14 predicted proteins | sample Knorr_S7_td_Surf_FD_185594 | JGI IMG/M metagenome (GOLD analysis project Ga0208390, IMG submission 185594) | Marine microbial communities from Southern Atlantic Ocean transect - Knorr_S7_td_SurfaceA_ad_6m_LV_A (SPAdes) (version 2) | ecosystem: Environmental > Aquatic > Marine > Oceanic | place...
CATCTATAATCATTTTCTAGTAAAACCGGAACAGGCGCTTCTGGACTTATACGGTCCACTGATCCTATTCTCCATTCGTCAAGCATTACGTCACCGTAGACTAAAATGGCCATTACTTCTCCAATAGTTGAATTAAATCAAATACAGTTTCTAATTTAGTTTGATTTGTTTTGTTTTGTAAAGTGTTTTTTAATCCCATGTGTAATGGCTTTGGCCATTTATTAAAACTTGCCCATGCATAACCATCATGTTCTTCATTTAATAAAGGAATAAACTCTTCGTTGACTACAACAAGATATGTGTGAAATTTAAATTTTTCATCTGTGCTTACAAAAGTTTCTAAAGGAATTGTTTTGGTAATTTTTGGTAAGTTGCCAATTTCTTCTTTTATTTCTCTTTGTAGGCTTTCCCATGGAGTTTCTTTGGTATTGTTAGTACCACCTACTAAACCCCATACGTTGTTTTGTTTGCTCTGTACTCTATGTAAAAATAAAAATCTTTTGGTTTTTAATGAATAGAATAAGGCTCCGCTACAAATAATATCTTGACTCATACTATTAATTATTTAAAATAGTAGGTGCCAAGTGCCGTTTCGGTATTCGCCTTCGAAAGATAGCACCCATTCTTCGCCAGTCCATTTATATTGGATGCCTGTATTTAGATTAGTTTGGTAAATTATCTCATTATTAGCACTTGCATCAAACAGTATTGACCATTTAGATCCGTCCCATTCAACTATGTCATTATTACTAGCAACAAAGTCAGTGTTATCTGCATTCTTCCAAGCATCAGGACCGTCTGTATTACTTGCACTTCCTACGTCTCCTAACAATAAGAATCTTGTACCTGCTGTTTTTTGCACTGTTGGATTAAAAGTAGTAGGATCTATTATATAATCAATTTTACTTCTGTTTCCTGTTGACCCTGCAATAACCTTATCTGTTGGGAAAGTATCTGTGTCCCAATTTATAATTAAATTTCTATCATCTGTACTGTCAATAGCAACACTACCATTAATACTTGTAGTTCTTCCAGTTCTTGATAATTGCAACTGACTTAAACCTGATCTAAATTTACCAGGCATTGCTTCAACATATTGGTTCCAAGTAACGCCACCTATTTTGCCTTTGTGAATTAATTTAGCAACATTGCCCATCACTAGTATATCTAAATTGTTATAAGTTGTTACCCTTACACTTGCAGTATCTTTACGTTTTACTTTACTGCTTTCTTCAAGGTCAGTAGTAGGACTTTCAGCACCACCATCGCTGTATGATTTAAGTTCTGGCATACTTTCACCTAAGTCTATTGTACCTCGACTTTCATCAAAAATACTCATTACTATATTTGTTATCACTCCTAGTTTTTTAACTTTAGTAGGAGGTGAAATGTATATTGGTGTTTTTAATCCTAATTGACTTACATCTATTTCGCTTTCTGTTCCAACAGGAATACTTCTTGAACTAAAGTTTACGTTTTCTAGTTCAACAACACTTAAACTTGTCCAGTCTACATAGTTGTCAGTAGTTTGTATTTCTAGACTAGGATTAAACATCATTAAAATTTGTTCCATAATTTGTAATTTTTGATCAGTATTTGTTGACCAAATATCTGCTGTCATTTCTAATGTATATGGTGTTGGCATTAAACGTTCAACGGTCACGTTTTTACCTTGCGTATTTAAATATTCTTTTCCTGCACTATCATATGTGCGTTCTCTTAAATGAACTTTACTTACAAATGTACTATCACTTACTCTATCTCTGTCTAATTGTAATCCTGATATGTAAACACTTATACGTGGAGCGGATGGAATTTTATTTTCTGAATTATCTCTCATTATGTGGCCAACCTGTCTTGTTATATCTCCGTACATGACAGGAACTTTTACTAAAGCACCTTTACCATCTTTATAGGTAAAATTGCTCAACAACCTAATCATTTGAGTAACATATCTTCTTATCTGACCATCATAGAAATGTTGCATTAGTTATCCGCCTTAGGTTTTAGTGCTTTTGAAATTGCTTGTCTTTCAATAACAGTATCACCACCAATGTTTGTGGTTTTTGTGTTATTAATAAACGAACCTTTTTGTGTATTTTTTGTAGGACTATTAGTTAAGTTGTGTCTTACTGCATCTTCAACTTTTACCCAACGTCTACTGTCAAATCTAAATAATCTATTTGGCATAAAATCTGTCCTTAAAAAGTAATCTCCCTCAATACTTGCAGTTGGGAAACTTATACCATGACCAAATACCTCACCATTTGGTGCTAGTCCGTCACCTATTAAGTAACCTTGATATCCACTACGTTCAGGAGTTTGATTTACTCTACTTGCATCTAGGTTACCACTTGCAACACTGGCATCAATAGTTGCTTCATCTGTTGTTACTAGTTCAGGATTGTTATTTGCATCAACCTGTAACGTGTATAAGTGTGATGTATCATAACCTGATTTAGGTGCATCTGCTTCTGCTTGTCCAACAACTGCATCATTGACTTGCATTTCTCTTTCATAAGTTGATAATACATCTCTTAAAGTCTGTGATGAACCTTCTTCAGTTGGTAAGTCAAGTATTTCTTTGAATTCTTGTGAATCAACAATCTGTTTCATTTTGATTCTATATAAATGCGGATACCAAGTTTGTGAAAATCCTTCACTTGCACGATTCACATCTTCAACAACATAAAACCTTTTGAGTGCAACACTATAATCATTCAATGCGTGTTCGTCTTTAAGATGAGGTAATTCTAAAACATCACCTGACATAATTTTTCTACCTAAAGTTTTCACACTATAATTGATAGGTAGTGTCATGAACAATGTATCATTTTGTAAAAACAATCCAAATTGACTCATGTCAAAGTCTACATCTTGTACATTGTAGATACCACGCATAACATATACATCAGGATCATATTTTCTATCACGGTTTTCCATGAATAGCATATCCTGGATATTTGTTTCTTTGACAGCATTGTATCTAGGTTGATCTGCTGTGGCTTCTGTTTCGTCTGGATTTCTAGGTCCTAGATATTTGTGTACAAATACGTCTGTACCACCCACAGTGAACATCTCCTGTATGGTTTTATCTAGAAATTCGTAATCTTTACCCTTTTCAGGTTTGTATAAACTCAGTCTCGGCATAGTAATTGTATTTATCGTTCGCATAAATACATATAAGATGACAGATATTGTAACCCAAAAACAAGAGATATTTGATTATGTGTCCGCAATGCTAGGCGGCGGTATGATCGATGTGGAATTAGACCCACAACACTATGAAATATCACTACGCACAGCATTTGACAAATTCCGTCAACGTTCTGATAATTCTGTGGAAGAAAGTTATATTTTCCTGGATGCAGTGATAGATCAAAACGATTACACACTAGCAAATGAAATAGTTGAAGTAAGAAAAATATTTAGACGTTCAATTGGTTCAAGAACTGGTGGTGGAGATGGTGGTACATTATTTGAACCATTTAACTTGGCTTACACAAATACATACCTTTTAGCAAGTTCTAACATGGGTGGATTAGCAACTTACAATATGTTTGCTAGTTACCAAGAACTTGTAGGTAGAATGTTTGGTTCATTTATAGAATTTAAATGGAATACAACTACAAAGAAACTTACTCTATTACAAAGACCTAGAGCAGAAGAAACACTTCTGTTATATTGTTACAATTACAGACCAGATAGTGAACTTATGAATGACTATCTTGCAAAACAATGGATCAAAGATTATACTTTAGCAAAATGTAAGTATATGCTAGGCGAAGCAAGAAGTAAATTTGCCACTATTGCAGGTCCACAAGGTGGTTCAACTTTAAATGGTGACGCTCTTAAGCAAGAGGCACAGGCAGAACTAGATAAACTAGAAGAAGATCTAAAACTACAAGTTGCAGGTGGAATGGGTTACGGTTTCACAATCGGTTAAAAAGTTCTTGACATCCACTAAATCATAGTATATACTAATAAGACAACATTAGGAAATATTCGTATGATAATAGGCATTTGCGGATTAATTGGATCCGGAAAAGACACAGTAGCACAAACATTAATTGATAACCATAATTTTGTTAAAACATCTTTTGCAGATAGATTGAAAGATGCAGTAGCAGTGATGTTCAATTGGAACAGAGAACTACTAGATGGCAAAACTGATGAATCACGTGTTTGGCGTGAACAAAAGGATGAATTTTGGAGTGCTGAAACAGGACGCGAAATAACCCCAAGACTAGTTTTACAGGAATTTGGTACTGAATGTATGCGTAATGGTTTCTATGATGGTATATGGGTAAGTTTAACTAAACAACATTTACTACAAAACAAGAATAAAAACTTCGTAATTACAGATGTAAGGTTTCCAAATGAAGCAAAGATGATACTTGAAACAGGTGGTCAGGTATGGCGTGTAAAACGTGGATTAGATCCTATGTGGTTTAGAGTATATCAAGATATTGGTGTAGAACCTAAAGACGTTCACCCTAGTGAATGGGCATGGGCAAACACACACTTTGATGTTGTTATTGAAAATAACGGTACATTAGAAGATCTTAAAAATCAGGTACAAGGTCGCCTTGTTTCCAACGTGACCCCACACGTTGCATAGTTCTTTGACAATTAGCACACACAGTTTTTAAATTACTAAAATGACAGTCATTTAGGTTGCCATTTATATGGTACACATTAAATTGAACTTGTTCCCCTTTGAATCCACACTTGTCACAACTATCCTTTTGTCTATATCCGGCCTTATACCAATTAGGTATGCCATGACCTTTTCCATTATGCATACAGGTTTCACACTGCTTTCTATAATAAGTCTTGTTACCTTTCTTATAGTTTATAGCCGCCGGTCTTTGTTTACAATAATTACATAAGGGTCTGCTCATAATAGTATTTACCATACCTTTTTGCCCCCTTTTTCAGGCGATATTTACACTAGATTTTGGAACATTCGTATAAATACTAATAACGAAAGATCCAATAGGAGAACAAAAAATGGCAAATTTAGTATCACCAGGTGTACAGGTCAGTGTTATAGACGAATCGTTCTATACCCCGGCTGAACCAGGCACTACGCCGATGATTTTTGTTATCACTGCACAGGACAAACAAAACGGCAGTGGTACAGCAACAGCATCAGGCACAACAAAAGCAAAAGCGGGAACACCATACTTAATAACTTCACAAAGAGAGTTGACAGAGACTTTCGGTGATCCAACTTTTTATACAGATTCAAACAACAATCCAATTCATGGTGGAGAACTTAATGAATATGGATTACAAGCGGCATATTCTTATTTAGGTGTAGCCAACAGAGCATTCGTTACTAGAGCAGATGTAAACACTGCTGAATTACAAGCGAGTGCAACAGCACCAGCGGCAAATCCTGCGGCAGGTACTTACTGGTTTGACACTAGCAATTCAAGATATGGTATATTTGAATGGAATGGTGCATCTGCTACAACAACAGGTGGACAATCTTTCACAAATAAAATTCCATATGTAATTACAGATAAAAATGAACAAGTAGGAAATGTAGTAACAGGTGATCCTAAAACATCTGTTGGAGCAATTGGTGATTATGCTCTTGTAACTACAACTACTGTTAATAAATTATACTACAAAAACTCCGATGGTGCGTGGGTAAAAGTTGGAACTAGTGCATGGGTAGGTAGCCATCCTGCTGTGACTGGATCTACAAGCAATCCAACTATAACAGGCTCAGCAACAATGGTGATTAACTCTACTACAATTACAGCAAGTGGTACTGCATTATCAGATGTCGTAAGTGACATTAACGGTGCTGGTATTGCCGGTGTAAGTGCAAAAGCAGTTAATGGTAGATTAGCAATTTTCTCAACAACAAACAACATTGTGATTGCTGAAGGTAACGGATTATTAGCAGAGGTAGGAATTACAGCAGGTACATATTACTTGCCTAAATTAGCAATAGCACCTCACACTAATGTTCCTGAATTTAAAGCAACAGATACAAATCCAAGACCAACTGGATCTATTTGGTTTAAAACTACACAAAGTAACTTAGGTGCAAATCTTAAAGTTAAAAACTTTAACGGAAACACAAACCTTTGGACAGATGTAGTTGCTCCGATTTATGCAAACAATATGTCGGCGCTTAAAGCACTTGATTCAACAGGCGGTGGATTAAATCTAGCAGTTGGTACTTTATATGTACAATCAAACACAACTGAAGCAACGGCTATAGAAGCAGACTTTAAAATCTTTAGACGTAAAAACACAGGCTCAACAACAGTTACAAGTTCTATTGTAGGTGCAAGTGGTGTAGCGGCAGGTACATACGCATTTACAATTAGTGAATCAACTACAAATTCAGACACAATGACAAATCCAGTAACAGTAAGTATTCAACCTACTGGGGCGGCAACTGACTCAGAAATACTAGCGGCAGGAATCAATGGTGCTGGTTTAACAAATGTTAGTGCAAGTGTTGATTCAAGCAACAGAGTTGTTATTAGTCATAATGACGGTGGTGACATTAGATTTGTAGACACAAACGGTGTTTTAACATTATATGGTTATGCGGCATACGTAAGTGCATCAAGTGGTACAGCAAACTTATACTTTGTACCAGGCACATCTAGTACAACTAATCCTAAGCAGTTCTTAGCAAGTAACTGGCAGGTATTAACTTATACTGCAAGTGCAAATGCTCCAACTGCCTTAACAACAGACAATACTTTATGGTACAGTTCTGTTATTGATGAAGTAGACATTATGATACACAACGGAACAGACTTTGTTGGATATCAAAATTATCAATCAGGAAGTATTAATTACAATACAACTGATCCATTAGGTCCACAGGTTAGTGCAACAGCACCAACTACACAATCAGATGCTAGTGCGTTAGTAGAAGGAGACATTTGGATTTCAACTGCTGACTTAGAAAACTATCCTAAGATTTATGTGTGGAACGCAACTACTTTAAAATGGATATTAAAAGACAACACAGATCAAACTACAGAGAACGGTGTTTTATTTGCTGATGTAAGATACAATACAAGCGGTGCAACAAGTGGCACAGCAGGAACTATTGTTTCATTGCTAACAAGCAACTACATGGACACTGATGCTCCAGATCCAGCACTATATCCAAAAGGTATGTTGTTATGGAACACAAGAAGAAGTGGATTCAACGTTAAGAAATTTAGAAGAAACTACGTTGATACTACTGCAAACAACTTACGTGGTAGTGATGCAGGCAACAGTATGTCAGCATACTACGAACACAGATGGGTAACTGAAAGTGCAAATCAATCAGATGGTTCAGGATCATTTGGTAGAAAAGCACAAAGAAAAGTAATTGTACAACAATTACAAGCGATGGTAAACAGCAACCAAGAAATTAGAGATGATGAATCAAGAATCTTTAACTTACTTGCTTGTCCAGGTTATCCAGAACTAATTGGTGAGATGAAATCATTAAACAGTGATAGAGGCTTAACAGCATTTATCGTAGGTGACTCTCCATTCAGATTAACATCAGATGCAACAACTTTAAACAATTGGGGTAAAAATGTTAATTTGGCAACAGAGGACAATGATAAAGGACTTGTTACAAGTGATGAATACTTAGGTGTGTTTTATCCAAGTTTATTTACAAGCGACAACGCAGGTAATAATGTAACAGTTCCAGCATCACATGGTATCTTAAGAACCATTGCACTCAGCGATCAAGTATCTTATCCATGGTTTGCTCCAGCAGGAACAAGACGTGGTGGAATAACAAATGCAAGTGCTACAGGTTTTATTGACAGTGAAGGTGAATTTAAGTCAATCGCACTTAACGAAGGACAAAGAGACACACTTTACTCTAACAATGTAAACCCAATAACATTCTTAACTGGTGCAGGACTTGTTAACTTTGGTCAAAAGACTAGAGCCGCAAATGCTAGTTCACTAGATAGAATAAATGTAGCAAGACTTGTGATTTACTTAAGATCACAACTTAACAAGTTGGCGAAACCTTATATCTTTGAGCCAAACGATAAGATTACACGTGATGAGATCAAAGCACAGGTAGACTCACTAATGTTAGAGTTAGTAGGTCAAAGAGCACTGTATGATTTCTTAGTAGTGTGTGACGAAAGTAACAACACACCATCAAGAATAGACAGAAACGAACTATATGTAGACATAGCGATAGAACCAGTGAAAGCAATAGAATTTATTTACATTCCATTGAGACTTAAAAACACTGGAGAAATAGCGGGCCTATAATATGATAAATAAAAGTAATAGGAGCAAATAATGGCAATTTCAACACTCTCAAGATTAACAGTGCCTTTAGATAGCAACGCAAGTGCATCTACTCAAGGCTTGTTAATGCCTAAACTGCAATACCGCTTTAGGGTATCGCTAGAAAATTTTGGTGTAAGTGCCCCAACAACGGAACTTACAAAACAAGTAGTAGATGTTACAAGACCAAACGTATCCTTTGAGCAAATTACACTAGATGTTTACAACTCAAAAGTATATTTGGCAGGTAAACATACTTGGGAACCAATCACACTTAACTTACGTGAAGACGCATCAAACAATGTTCAAAAATCAGTTGGTGAGCAATTACAGAAACAATTTGATTTCTTTGAACAGTCTAGTGCAAGATCAGGAGCGGATTACAAATTCGTAACTAGAATTGAAATACTAGATGGTGGTAATGGTGAGCAAACACCTGATGTGCTTGAGACTTTTGAATTGTACGGTTGTTATCTTGAGAGTGCAAACTACAATACATTGGCTTATGCAACTTCAGACCCAGTATCAATTGCACTTACAATTAGATACGATAATGCAATCCAAACTCCAGAAAATACAGGAATTGGAACAGCAGTAGGTAGAGCAATTAACAGTTCTGCGGCAACTGGTGTAAGTTCAGGTACATAATAATAATTAAAATATTAGAGATTAAAGGCGCTAAGGCGCCTTTTTTCTTCTTAAAATCACCATCATTTTATTTGGATAAATATTAGTATGGCAAATAAGATAACTCCATTTCTAAATAATCTAGTACAAGGGGCATTGAACCCTAAAGGTAACCTTGGTGACTATCAACATGGTGCAAGATTATATGTTGATGATGCCTTTAGACTAGCACCAAAGGTAAAATTTCTTTATCACGTAACCTTTAATATAAATGCAGACGCAAGTTCTGTTATTCCACAACTAGCACAAAAACATAGAAATGAAATCAATATGCTGGTCAAGTCAGTTGACCTACCTAAGTATGATATTTCAACTGAGGTTAAGCATCAATACAATAGAAAACGTGTAGTACAAAAAAGATTAGACTATGCACCTATTAATATAACATTCCATGATGACAACTACGGTGTAACAACTGCAATGTGGGAAGCATATTATAGATACTATTACAGAGATGGAAACTACGGAACAACAGATGCCGCAGGTTCACCTGATACAAGTGCTAAAGGTCCATATAATAAATTTAATGTATTCAAAAAAGATTTTAAAAACAGATATGGTTTTGATAATGATAGTTCTAAATCATTTTTTGACAGCATAGTAATATATCAAATGGCTAGACAAGAATATACAAGTTTTACTTTAGTCAATCCTATGATTAGTAGTTGGTCACATGATACTATGGACCAAGCAGTTAGTGAAGTTGTACAATCACAAATGCAATTACAATATGAAACAGTTTGGTATTCAAGAGGACAAGTAGTTGAAGGAGTTGCACCTAAAGGATTTGCAACAGAACATTATGACCTTACACCAAGTCCACTTTCGTTAGCAGGTGGTGGAGCAACACGTTTATTTGGTCAAGGTGGTATTGCCGCAGGTGCTAGAGATGTGTTTGGAGACATCACAAGTGGTAATGTTGGTTTAAGTACAATTTTAAAAGCAGGTAACATTGTACGTAACACAAAAAATTTAAGTAAAGATGGAATAAGACAAGAAGGTTTTGAAATATTAAAAGGGGCAATCGGCGATACAGCAGGAATTAATGTAAGTGGTGTAGCAAACACAGTGTTCCCTAAGAACGCCGGTAATGGTGGATTAACATCAGAAACAAAAGCAGTCATTGGTGTTGGGGCAGTTGCGGCAGTTAGTAAATTAATAGAAAAATTTCCTAATGTAAGTGACGCAACTAAATTCTTAAACAGTAACGAAACTGCACTTAATGATGTAACAAAAGCAACTACTTTTAAAACACAACATTTGGCAAACGGCGGTAGTGCTAACATCAATGATATCAATGCCGCATATGATAATTTAACAGAAACACAAAAGAATGCGTTGAATCAAACAACTATAAATGACTTACCTAATATTTTAAATAGTAACTCAGGAGTAACAGTATAATGACAGATCAATTCCAAGGTACTAACAATGCAGACATCCAAGCAGGTAATTTACCATCTAGTGAAAATCCATTAGATAGTCAACGTAAAGTAAGAAAATTTTTTAATAATTTTTACCAAGGACAACTGTCTTATCCTAGTAATGAAGTAGATGCAGTAATAGGTTTCTTTGAAAAAAGAGGCTTCGATAAAATTAGTGCAACTAGTGTTGGAAGTTTAATATTGCAACAAGCAAAACTTGACGATGTAAATGTATTTCAACTTCTAGATACACTTAAAGGTACAGATGATTTAAAATTAAGTTCTGTTGTAACTGAACTATTAAATTACAATAGACAAAAAATTAGCACCCTTGGTTTCAAAGTAGAAGCAGACACAGTTACCTGGAGTGAAAAAAGAAATATAATGGTGTAAGGCCATGGCTAAATTTGCTCAAGGTAGATATACCTTAAAACATCCAGACAAATACGTAGGAAGAAAAACTCCTTTATACAGGTCCAGTTGGGAATTTGCGTTCATGAAGTTTTGTGATGAAAATCCTAACGTGGCAAAGTGGGCCAGTGAAAGTATAAGGATACCATATAAAAATCCTTTGACAGGAAGACACACAATTTACGTTCCAGATTTTTTTATTGCTTATTCAGATAGAAAAGGAAAACAACGTGCTGAACTTATAGAAGTAAAACCAGAAAATCAAAGCATGAGAGAGAATGTTGGAAAAAGCAGACACAACCAAGCACAGTATATACAGAACATGGCAAAATGGGAAGCCGCTAGGGCATGGTGCAAACAAAAAGGTTTGTATTTTAGGGTCATTTCAGAGAAAGACATTTTCCACCAAGGCACTCGCAAGTAGATAAATAATAGTAGCATATAATGGATTCAAACTATGACTAAAAAATTAGAAGATTTATTGAACTTACCAGACAGTCAAGAAATAGTAAAAGAAGACCAAGATAAGTCTGATAAAATTGCTAAAAGTGAAATAGCAGAACAAGAAGAAACAAGACGTAGTATAGTCGAACTTGACAAGATCAGTTCGGCATTGCCACAAGTCAAAGGACTTGGTGAAATGGCTGACAAAGAGTTGAACGAAGTGTCAGACAAAGCAATGCAGGCCTATGAAGATCTAATGGATTTAGGCATGAACGTAGAATCACGTTATAGTGGTAGAGTTTTTGAAGTAGCGGGACAAATGCTTAAAACCAATCTAGATGCCAAAACAGCGAAATTGGACAAAAAACTTAAAATGGTTGAACTACAACTACGTAAAGAGAAGCAAGATAAGGACGCAGGACCTGAATCTAGCACGATTTCCGGTGATGGATATGTTGTTACAGACCGTAATAGTTTGATTGAAAAACTTAAAAATATGGATAAATAAAAATATAAGGACAGTGGATATGAAAGATTTTAAAACTTATCTTGCAGAATCAAAGAAAACATACAAATTTAAGATTGGTGTTGCAGGAGAATTACCGGAACATACAGCAGATCATTTTGAATCTGCTCTAGGCAAATTTGGATTAATTAATATGAGTCCATTCAAAAAGACTCCTATTACGAAACGTCCTTTAGATTTTCCACAATTAGAAAATGTTGAAGTACATTACACTGAAGCAGAAGTGTCATATCCAACTACTGATCCAGTGTTGTACGAATACCTTTGTCAAATGTGTACAGTTCCAAAATCACATTTAATTGTTAGAAATGCAAATGCTCCTCAAGAAGAGTATCAAGCAGAGAAGGAAAACAAACCATACGAGACAAAACTTGAAACACCTGAAATGGAACAGGCGGCGGCTAACGCACAAGAACTAACAGGTACTAGTCGTGCAATGGACTTACTAAAAGAATTAGAAAGTTACAGAGCAGAAAGAGAAGTTAAGTCCGACGGTGGAACAACAAAAGACAACCAGCCACAAATGAGCAATGTACCAGACGGCTCAATAGGAACTAAAAGTCCAATAGGGAGTTAATTATGAGACTAGACGACATTTATAAAAAAGTTGAGGCGTGGGACAAAGAGATTCAAAAAGAATTATCTGAAACTGCTTCTGCGTCAATTAATATGTCAGGTGATAGTGCAGAAGATGTTATCAAACTGATGAACGCATTAAAAGGCGAAAAACAAGCAGATTCAATCGACGATATGCCAACTGCAATTAAAAAAGGTCCAGAGATGGAACCAGTTGACAGTATGGCTAAACTAAGAGATTTGGTTAAAGGTCCTGAACAAGGTCCAATGGATAAACCAGAACCAATGGATATGAAAATTCCAATGAAAATCGGAGATGAAGAGGAAGTTGATAAAGAAGTTCCAGAAGAAGAATGGGACAATGCACCAGACGAAGATTACAGAGATGCAAACTACATGAACAAAACTTTATCAGGTGGTAGTGAACAAGGCGTTAAAAAATCTTATCCAAAAGTTGCAGGCGGAGATAATCCAATGGCATACGAATCAGACATTGATCAATATCATGAAATTGCAAAAGTATATCCTAAGATTGCACAAATGAAAATGGATTTAGTCGACAAGGGCATGGAACCAGAAGATGCACACGATGAGGCTTGTGAAAAGTTTGATGTTGATCCAGATATGTGCGACAAATACATTGAGATGAAAAGACGTGAACGTGAAGAGTCAACTCTTGAAGATCAAATTCGCGAAGAACTTGCTTCTAAATTAAAAAACTTTATGGAACAAGAATGCGGTTGTGACACTCATGAAGATCATGAAGATTGCAACGATGACTGTCCACCACACAGTGTAAACGAAGCCAAAGAAGGTAAGATGCCTTCTAAAGCAGAAGTTATGAAAATGTGTAAGGATGGAAAATCCAAAGCAGAAATTTGTAAAAAGTATCCAGACTGTGACCAGGATAAATTAAAAGAAATGATTGACGGTTGCATGAAAGAAATGAAAGAGTCTACTAACGAAGCCAAGTTTAAAAAAACTGGTAAAGAAGGTGACGGATCATTTGATGAATCAGGTTGCGTAGGCGAAATGAAAAAACTAAAAGCAAGTGGATGCACTAAAGAAGAGATTAAAGACAAAGTAACAGAAAAATATGGTTGTTCAAGTGAAAAATTTGAAAAACTTTATCAATCTAGTTGTATGTAATTTAATTTAACAATTTCACAAACTCAAATAGGCGCTACGGCGCCTATTTTTTTGGTTAAATACTATTACTATGAGCAATAAAAGTTTAGACGGTGTTTTAACCAAAAAAGCACACGTAAGAGAAAGTTTTACAGAAGATCAAATTGAAACACTTCAAAAGTGTATTGATCCTAAAGAAGGATACAAATATTTCTGTAAGCATTTTTTTAATATTCAACATCCTGTTGATGGCAAGATGTTGTTCAATCCTTTTGACTATCAAACTAGACTTTTAGAAAGTTATCATAATAATAGATTTAATGTTAATATGTTGCCAAGACAAAGTGGTAAGACAACAACTGCCGCGGCATACTTGTTATGGTATGCAATGTTTCATCCAGACCAAACAATACTAATTGCCGCACACAAATATTCAGGTGCTCAAGAAATTATGCAACGTATTAGATATGGATATGAATTATGTCCAGACTTTATAAGAGCAGGTGTTGTAAACTATAACAAAGGTTCAATGGAGTTTGAAAATGGAAGTAGGATTGTTAGTGCTACAACTACTGGAAATACTGGTAGGGGTATGTCTATTTCTTTACTATATTGTGATGAGTTTGCGTTCGTGAATCCGAGTATTGCAGATGAGTTTTGGACTTCAATATCTCCAACACTGGCAACAGGTGGTCGTGCAATTATTACAAGCACACCTAACTCAGATGAAGACACGTTTGCAAGGATATGGAAAGATTCACAAAATAAATTTGACGAACACGGTAATGAA
>Ga0208390_1000504_pt1 | contig 14226 bp, 16 predicted proteins | sample Knorr_S7_td_Surf_FD_185594 | JGI IMG/M metagenome (GOLD analysis project Ga0208390, IMG submission 185594) | Marine microbial communities from Southern Atlantic Ocean transect - Knorr_S7_td_SurfaceA_ad_6m_LV_A (SPAdes) (version 2) | ecosystem: Environmental > Aquatic > Marine > Oceanic | place...
GGTTAGATTTTTGCATTTAACTAAATTAATTTTTGATATTAGTTATTTAATTTCGAATATCTCCTATCATCTTACTTCAGAATTCGCAATTAAGCTGTGATCTAGCTTAAAATTGTGTTAAATAAAAAAGAAATAATAATTCAAATTCTTTTTCAAAATTATTGATAAGCTTTATTATTTGAATTCTCTTTCAATATAATTTCTAGAATATTTTATTTTAAAACATTGTTTAATTTATCTTTAAATAAAGTGTTCCTAAAAATAATTGAACAATAAATACAAAAAATTGATTAATATTTATGTTAATCCTCTTTTTTTTTGTATGTAAGTAATTAAAATAATACTAATAAATCCAGTAAAATAGGTAATGAACTAACATAATATCAATTCACAGTGAGTCCTCAAACTTGGTTATAAATAAAATATCTTGTTCTCCAATTTTGAACAATTTATTGAAATTTTTGTATATTTATGTAGTTATCTTTACAGAGAAAATGAGGTATATAATGATTGATAGATTGTCTTCAACAGATCAAACTAACAAATTAGTTGAAGAGTTAGTTGAAATTCATGGTCCTTTAGTTTTTCATCAATCGGGGGGGTGTTGTGACGGGTCTGCTCCAATGTGTTTTCCAAGAAATGAATTTAGGGTTGGTTCAAGAGATATATTTTTAGGTTCAATCAATTCTCAGCCATTCTTTATTGCTGAAGACCAGTATTCATATTGGGAACATACTCATTTAATAATAGATGTAGTGCCAGGTAGAGGTGGTATGTTTAGTTTAGAAGGACCTACAGGCAAAAGATTTCTAACAAGATCAAGAGTATTTACAGATGAAGAATATTCGGAATTGAAAAATTATCCAGCTCAACATGCTAAGGATATAACAAACTACGAGGGATTAAAAACTACCAGTTAGATTATTTTATAAAATATCAATCGATTATTTTTATTGCATTAATTAAGAGATCATAAAAATGGACACACTTCTTATAAGTTATACTACAGTTGATTTTCGTACAAAAACTGAAATGGAACTAGCTCTAAGACGTTGGGATGAAAATAAAGAAAAATGGCTTAAGAAGTTTAAAGATGCGGGTATGACTTCAAATATTAATACACAAATATGGAATAAAGAAGGTGTTTTTCGAATTGGAAGAATTTTTATGTATAAAGATGAAAAAGCTTTTATAGCATGTCAGAAGATATTTAGAGAATTTGAAAATGAAAATTCAGACATTAATAGAAAAATTTCATCCAGCAGAGGAATTGTTTTAGACGAAAATATTTTAACCTAAAATTTTTACGCTACGTTAATCTTGATATTTATGAAAATGTATGTGTTTTTATTAACATAAGAAAATCAAAGGGGGGCATCATGGATAAAGAATCTATTAACAAACAAACAAGAGCAATTATGTTTAATGCTCTTGGAAGAGATTTTATGCTCATAAATATTATAGCAACATTCTCAAACTTAGTGACTTTGACATTAATTTCTACTGGAAATATTGCCATTTTACCATTATCTGTTGGAATAGTTGCAACATTGATATTTGCTTTAATTGCTGGATTAAACCAAATTGATACTTTCAAAGCTCATATTATGGATATGGGAAAAGAAGAGGCTGAAAGTAATATGGGAAAATTAGGTCAAAATTCTCCATTTTCAATGTGGAAAACCGTTTATACTTTGACATATACTATATTTGCTCTTGCTCAATTATATCAAATTTGGTTGTAGTAAACTTTTAATGAACCTCTTTTATTGAGGTTCATTTTTCATTACTATTTAGACGTCAAAACTTGAAATTTGAAAATAAATATACAAAAATTTATTGTCCTTTATGTGATAGAGAAATACCTTTAGACGTTCCAAAAAGTTTACATCATTTGATTCCAAAATCTAAGGGCGGAAAAGGTGGGCCAACAGTCCTGTTACACCATATTTGTCATAAACAAATTCATTTATTATTTAAAGAAAATGAATTAGCAAAAAACCTTAATAATATTGAAGATTTGAAATCTCATCCTAAACTTGAAAAATTTATTAATTGGGTTAAGAAAAGACCACCGGAATTTATATCAAGAACTTATAAGTTAAACAAAAACAGAAATAATTATTAAAAATGAATTAAGTCACCTAATCATAGAAAATTACTAAATCTACAAATACTTAAAGTAAGTTTTCTAACTTAGAATCTGAAATTTCTTTTTCTCCATAAAATTTTAACATAGCTGGAATTTGATGAATTAGAATTGAATTACCAGATATTGTCTGCTTATTAAATTTTTTTGCTAATTTGAGTATTTTTGTTTGTTTATCAGACAAAACAAAATCTATAACAGTACTACAATTTTTAATAATTCTTGAATTTACTGGAGATTTGAAGCTAACCATCCCAACTGGTGAAGCATTTATTAAAACATCAAATTTTGTGTCTTTTTTATTCCAAATCTTATAATTGAACTTAAAATTTTTATTTTGTATTTTATCATTCAAATTATTAGCTTTTTCCTTATTTATATCATGAATTCTTACTGATTTTACTTCCTCATTAAGAAAAAAATGAGATAATGATGTGCCTATGCCACCTGCCCCGACTATAAGTATTTTTTTATTTTTTAGAGTTAATTTTAAAGCTTTAATTGATTTTTTAAATCCTTCGATATCAGTAAGACCTCCAATTAAGTGATTATTTTTATCAGTTTTTAAAATGTTACAAACATTAGATATTTTTACTAATTTTTTTTTCTTTTTTAAAAGAGAAACAATCTCTTCTTTATGTGGCATAGTTATCAATGCGCCATAAAAATTCTCAAGATTAGTCAACCCATTAATTAATGGTTTTAAATCTTGTTTTTTACAAGCCATTGGAATTACTACTAAATCTTTATTAATTGAATAAAAATAAGGATTAAGAATCTTTGGAGCAGTAAATGATTTTGTTGGAAAACCAATGTGTGCAATAAATTTAGTTTTGCCTGTAATTAAATGATTAGAAATAATCATGTCAATTTTTAAAAAGTCTATTTAAACCAAGGATTTGAAGATTTTGGTATTTTTCGATCAATCCCCCTAACTATTTCTGAATTTTTATCATACATAGGTAAATCACAAATATAGGCTTTTAGTTTTTTATTTTCATAGTTATGTACTTCCACTATTTTATCGTAATCTTCAAAATCATTATTTAACCTTATAATAGCAACACCACACTCCTGATATGGTGACCAGCTAGATGAGGTTACCTCCCCAATACACTGATTATTATTGGTAATTTTACTTCCTAAACAAGCGATACCGTCTTTGACTCGCAAACCCATAATTTTATGATTTTTATTCTTTCTTTCTAATGCTTGTTTGCCAATAAAGTTTCCTTTTTGCATGTCTACAAATTTATTTAACCCAACATCAAAAGGTGTTGTTGATTTATTGAAGTCTCTACCTGCTGATAATAAACCAGCTTCTATTCTTCTTGCTCTAAAAACTGGTGTTCCAGTTAACTTCAAATTAAATTTTTTTCCAATTTCCCAAAGTTTATTTCCAATTTTTTTAAAGTCATTATCTGGTTGAAGGTAAATTTCCCATCCAAGTTCGTTTGAAAATCCTGTTCTACTAATTATAACTTCCTCACCATTAATAAAAACTTTACAAAAATCAAAATAATTAAGTGGTTGTTCAAGTTTTCCATCAATAACAGCATGAAGAAGGTCTAAAGATTTTGGTCCTTGAATTTGACTTACCCAAACATTGGGGTCGTTTATTTTAACATCAAAATCTTTAGAATGCGCAAGGTACCAATTAATTAAATCACCATCTGCTTGAGCCATCCATAATTTATCTTTAAAGTGTAACATTACCCCATCTGTAATCATCCCTCCATCATGATAGCACGCAAACTGATAGGAGCATCGACCTGATTTGATTTTATTTACATCTCTAGTGAAAATATAATTTGCAAATTTAAAAGCGTCTTTACCAGATATTTCAACTGGGAATTCTCCTGTATTTCGTAATATGACACCTGTCCGAACCGCCCAATATTGCTCATCTGGTGTAATATTATTTAGAGAAGCTGGTGTCATTCTATTGTTATATAGTTCGTATTCTGGATCAAAAGGTAACTCCATATATGACCAAGGATGAGATTTCATATTTCCTGGTCTTGAGAGTTCTAAGGGGCGATCTCCTTTTTGATCAAATGCCTTTATTGTAAACCTTTTTTTATATTCCATTTTCTAAACCATTAATTATTACTTCGTAAAATTATAAAAATAATTCAACCAAATAATCAATGTTTATATTGGTATTATTATAAAAAAAAACATGTATTCAATATTTCAAAATCATTTAATTGATTTTGATTATTGTTTAAATAAAATTTTACATTATATGTACGAAGTAAATCCATATTATGCACTATTGATCGGAATTTTTTATGAACGAGAACATTTCCCAACAGTTTAAGTTTTTTGGTTTAAATGCTATCAATTTCTCAATTGTTTTTAGTGTTTTTTTAATTACATGGGGTATTATTGTTTCTGTAGCGAGCGGGAGTAATTCTATAACCTCATTGATACCTACATTTTTAGGTATCCCAATATTTATACTCTCTTTATTATCTAAAATTTTTCCAAAATCACAGAAAATATTAATGCATATTGTAATTATTTTTGGATTAATAACCACAATTGGAGGAGCTGATTTTTTTCGTGGTTTGATAATGGGAAATTTAATGAATAATGCATGGGCTGATTTATCTAAACTTATGATGTTCATAGCCGGATTATTATTTTGTTATGTTTGCATACAGCACTTTAGATTTATAAGAAAAATGAAAGCGAATATTTAATTTTATTTTATATAGGTAAATAAATGTACAATACTAAAATTGATGAGACAAAGATTGATCGTTTAGCAAATTTAGCTGTTAATACAGGCTTATCACTCAAACCTGGTCAAGATTTGCTTATAACTTCTCCTGTTGAAGCATTACCACTAGTAAGAAGAATTGTAGTACATGCATATAAAGCGGGAGCAAATTTAGTTACACCTTTATTTTCTGATCCTGAAATTACTTTAGCTAGATACGAAAATGCTCCTGATGCCTCATTTGATAAAGCGGCATCTTGGTTATATAATGGTATGGGAGAAGCTTTTGATAATAATACAGCTAGATTAGCTATTGTTGGAGATGATCCAATGTTATTGGAACATCAAGATCCAGGGAAAATTGGAAGATCTAATAAAGCTTTATCAAACGCTTCCAAACCAGCAAGAGAAAGAATTACAACATTTACCATTAATTGGAATATAGTAGCTTGGCCAGGTAAAGCATGGGCCTGTCGTGTTTTTCCAGAATTATCTGCAGAAGAGGCTCAAAAATCTTTAGCTGAAGCTATTTTCGCTGCATCTAGGGTAAACAATGCAAATCCACATGAAATGTGGAAAAAACATAATGAAAATTTAAAACAAAAATCTTCTTGGCTAAATTCAATGGATTTTGATTTATTACACTATAAAGGTCCAGGAACAGACCTTAAAGTTGGTTTAGCAAAAAATCATGAATGGATGGGAGGAGCATCTAAATCGCAAAATGGTATAATTTGTAATCCTAATATTCCATCTGAGGAGGTATTTACTACACCTCATTGCTTAAAAGTAGACGGCCATGTAAGCTCAACCAAACCTCTTTCTCATCAAGGTAGTCTTATTGAAGGAATAAGAGTTGAGTTTAAAGAAGGTAAAATAATTAATGCTAAAGCGGATAAAGGTGAAAAAGTATTTAATAAAGTTTTAGATTCAGATGAAGGAGCTAGACGCTTAGGAGAGGTCGCTTTAGTGCCAGATAGTTCTCCAATTTCACAATCAAATATCCTATTCTACAACACCTTGTTTGACGAAAATGCTGCTTGCCATATAGCTTTAGGTCAATGCTATTCAAAATGTTTTAAAAATTTTGAAAGTCTTACAAATGATGACATTAAAAGTTTTGGAGGGAATTCTAGTATGATTCATATTGATTGGATGATTGGATCTAAAGATATAAATATTGATGGAATTAAAGAAAATAATCTTATACCAGTATTTAGAAACGGTGAATGGGTTAATTAATTTTATTTCCCTTTAAATTCAGGTTGTCTCTTTTCTAAAAAAGCATTAATACCCTCTTCCTTATCCTCAGTCTGGACAAGTGCTCCTTGTGCATACTTCTCAAACATTAATGCGCTTGCCAAGCTTCCCTCCATACCAAAATTGACAATTGCTTTTATGGTACGGGGAACAAATGGTGCAAATTTACTTAATATTTTTGACATCTTTATAACTTCAGGAATCAAATCTTCTTGTGAAACAACACGTGTTACTAATCCTATTTTTAACGCTTTTTCAGCATTTATACTTTCCCCCATTAGTAACATTTCCATTCCCCATGCACGACCTATAATTCTTGGTAATCTAGCAGTAGCACCTCCTCCTGGAATAATACCAAGTTTTCCTTCTGGAGTTGCAAAAACAGCATTTTTAGTTGCAATTCTCAAATCACAACCCAACGCAACTTCTAATCCGCCTCCCATACAAACTCCATTGATAGCTGCAATAATTGGTTTAGGAGTTTTTTCCATTTTATCAGCTAAACCCTGTATAATAGGTTCTAATGCTTTTTTTAAATTTCTATCTTTTACCTCTGATAAATCTGAGCCAGAAGCAAACGCTTTTTCACCTTCACCTGTAAATGCAATAACTTTTACATCATTATCATTAGCCGATTTATCAAGCGCCGTTTCTAATTCAGACAAAGTTGCTAAGGAAATTGCGTTATATTTTTGTGGCCTATTTATGGTTATTAAGCTTAAATTTTCAATTTTTTTAACTTTAATATTTTCAAAAGACATAAAAAATCCTCTAAAATAAATAACTATTAAAATGTTTTTGCAGATTTTGAAAAATTGGTTGATAGATTTTTTAAATATGCATAATATGTAAAATTATATCGGGAGACATTGTAAACAGCAAGGCCGAAGGAGCAACCGCCTCGGAAACTCTCAGGCAAAAGGACCGATATAAGATTAAAACTCTGGAGAGAAATCTTTATGGTTCGCCGAAGGGATAATAATCTCAGGCAAATGAACAGAGGGGGCTCGAGGTATTAAGTACCTTTTACTAAGTAAATTTATTGAGCCTTGTTGTGGAAGATTTAAAAAAGACTAGTTTATATGATTTTCATGAAAATAATGGAGCAAAATTTGTTCCATTTGCAGGTTATTCGATGCCTGTACAATATAAAAATGGTGTAATATCGGAACATTTACATACAAGAAGCAAAGCTGGTTTTTTTGATGTAAGTCATATGGGACAAATAAAAATCTGGTCAAAAAATAATGAGAAAGAAAAACTCATTCAAGAATTAGAAAGATTAATGCCTTGTGATTTGTATAATTTAAAGGAAAACCGACAAACATACTCACTTTTAACAAATAGCAATGGAGGCGTAATCGACGATTTAATGATTGCAAATAAAAATCTTTATTTTCAACTCGTTGTAAATGCAAGTCAAAAAATGTTTGACTATCAACATCTTAAAGAAAATATCTCACAAGATTTCAGTATTGAGCTTGAAGAAAATAAGTCACTTTTAGCAATTCAAGGACCTCAATCTGAGGATATTCTAGCATCCATAAATTCAAATATTAAAACAATGAAATTTATGGACTCTATTGATATTTCTCTTGCAGATATTGACTGCTCAATTTCACGATCAGGTTATACAGGTGAAGATGGCTTTGAAATATCAGTCCATAATAAAAATGTATTACAATTAGTTGAAATTTTGTTCAAAAAAAGTGAGCTTTTACCAATTGGTCTAGGTGCAAGGGATAGTCTTCGTTTAGAGGCAGGCCTTTGTTTATACGGAAATGATTTAACTTCTGACATCACCCCTGTAGAAGCTAACCTTAATTGGGTAATTCATAAACGTAGAAGAAATCAAAGTTCATCAAATATTAATTTTCTAGGAAATACAGAAATATTAAATCAGTTAGAAAAAGGACCTTTTTATTTAAGAATTGGGTTACTTCCTGTAGAAAAAGCTCCGATGAGGACTGGTAGTATCATATATCTTGACAATAAAGGAGAGACAGAAATTGGAATTATTACATCTGGCGGTTTTAGTCCAACCTTAAATAAACCTATCTCTATGGGTAGAATACAAAGTGAATATTTAGAAGATCTTGAAAGAGTTTACGTAAAAGTAAGGGATAAAATATTACCTGCAATAATTACAAAATTACCATTTATTAAAACAAAATATAAAATTTAGAGGCTAAAATGAAATATACTGAAGAACATGAATGGCTTAAGCCAGAAAACGATATAGTTATAGTCGGAATAACGGAGCATGCCGCTGAACAATTAGGTGATCTTGTTTTTGTTGAACTTCCAAACAAAGATTTAGAAGTAAAAAAAGATCAAGAAATTGTAGTAATTGAAAGTGTAAAAGCAGCATCTGATATTTTGGCCCCTCTTGATGGCGTAATAACTGAAATAAATGATAAAATTGTTGATGACCCAAGTATTGTAAATACTGATCCACTTGGAGAAGGTTGGTTTTTTAAAATGAAATTAAATAACCCAAGTGAACTAGATAAACTATTAGATAAAGAAGAATACGACAAATTAACTAGTTAAAAATTTAGGAGAAAAAATTGTCTTTTAAACCTGTAAATTATTTACCTTATGATTTTGCCAATAGAAGACATATTGGTCCATCTAAATCTGAAATTAATGATATGTTAAAAGTAATTGGTTGTGAATCAATCAATAAATTAATAAAAGAAACTGTACCAGAGGATATATTACAGAAGGAAACTCTCAATTGGGGAAAACCTAAATCTGAAAGAGAGGCTTTATATCATTTAAGAGTTACTGCAGCAAAAAATAAAGTTTTAACTTCTTTAATTGGTCAGGGATATCATGGAACCGTTACACCTCCTGCAATTCAACGAAATATATTAGAAAATCCAGCTTGGTACACAGCATATACGCCTTATCAACCCGAAATTGCTCAAGGCAGACTAGAAGCATTATTAAACTTTCAGACAATGATTTCGGATTTAACCGGATTACCAGTTGCAAACGCATCATTATTAGACGAATCTACCGCTGCAGCTGAAGCTATGATTATGGCAAAAAGAGTTTCTAAATCTAATTCAAATAAATTTTTTGTAGATAAGTTTACTCATCCACAAAATATTGCCGTTATGAAAACACGTGCGGAACCACTTCATATTGATATAGTGATTGGACATCCAGACGAAATTTTAGACGATAATCAATATTTTGGTGCAATATTTCAATATCCTGGTACTTTTGGAGATATCAGAGACTTTTCAAATCATATTTCTTCACTTCACAGAAATAATGCAATTGCAATTATGTCAGCAGATCCACTTGCCCTTACAATTCTTAAGGATCCTGGCTCAATGGATGCTGATATTGCAGTTGGTTCAACCCAAAGATTTGGTGTTCCAGTTGGTTTTGGAGGGCCACATGCAGCCTATATTGCAACAAAAGATCTTTATAAAAGAAATCTTCCTGGGAGAATAGTGGGAGTATCAATTGATAGCAGAGGTAATAAAGCTCTTAGATTAGCTCTTCAAACAAGGGAACAACATATTAGGAGAGAAAAAGCAACCTCAAATGTATGTACAGCACAAGCACTTTTAGCAGTAATGGCATCAATGTATGCCGTTTTCCATGGACCTGATGGATTAAAGGCAATAGCACAAAGAATTCATAGAAAAACAGTCCGATTAGCCATTGGTTTAGAAGAATTAGGTTATAAAATTGAGCCTAATAATTTCTTTGATACGATTACAATAGATGTTGGAAATGCTCAAACTGTTATTTTAAAAAGTGGAATTAATGAAGGTATTAATTTCCGTAAAATCGATGAAAATAAAATAGGTATTACTTTAGATGAAAGAACTAGACCAGAAATCATTGAATCCGTGTGGAAAGCTTTTGGCCTAGATAAAAAAGACACAGATTTTACACCTAATTATAGAATTCCTGACAGATTAATAAGAACAACTCCATACTTAGAGCACCCTATTTTTCATATGAATAGAGCAGAACAAGAAATGACAAGGTATATGAGAAGACTTGCTGATCGAGATTTAGCGCTAGACAGAGCAATGATACCTCTAGGTTCGTGTACAATGAAATTAAACTCTGCTGCTGAAATGATGCCAGTAAGTTGGAGAGAGTTTTCTTTATTACATCCATTTGCTCCTAAAGATCAAACAAAGGGCTACGATGAGATGATAACGGATCTTTGTCAGAAATTATGTTTAATTACAGGATATGATGCTATATCTATGCAACCAAATTCTGGCGCTCAAGGGGAATATGCAGGATTACTAACAATACGTTCCTATCATAAATCTAGAAATCAAGAAAATAGGGATATATGTTTAATCCCAGAATCAGCTCATGGAACTAATCCAGCTTCTGCACAAATGGTAGGTTATACAGTAATACCTGTAAAATCTTTATCAAATGGAGATATTGATCTAGTAGATTTTGAAACAAAAGCTAAGGAAAATGAGGATCGATTGGCTGCATGTATGATTACTTACCCTTCTACTCATGGTGTTTTTGAAAAAACAGTTAAAGAAGTTTGTCAAATTACACATAAATATGGTGGACAGGTATATATTGATGGAGCAAATATGAATGCTATGGTTGGTGTGGTACAACCTGGTAAAATTGGGGGGGATGTAAGTCACTTAAATTTACATAAAACTTTTTGTATTCCACATGGTGGTGGTGGACCTGGTATGGGACCTATTGGTGTTAAAAAACATTTAGAGGCTTTTTTACCGCAACATCCGTTTTTTGAGGGAACTTTAAATACTGTTTCAGCTGCTCCCTATGGATCTCCATCATTACTTCCAATAAGTTGGGCATATATCTTGATGATGGGTGGTGAAGGAATTTCACAAGCTTCAAAGGTAGCTATTTTAAATGCAAATTATATTGCTAAAAGATTAGAAAAATATTTTCCAATTTTATTTACCGGAGCAAATGGAAGGGTTGCTCATGAATGTATAGTAGATACGAGACCTTTTAAAGAAACATGTAATGTAACTGTAGATGACATTTCAAAAAGATTAATAGATGCCGGATTTCATGGACCAACTATGAGCTGGCCTGTTTCAGGTACATTAATGGTTGAACCAACTGAGTCAGAGACCAAAGCAGAATTAGATAGGTTTTGTGATGCTATGATAGCTATTTATGATGAATGCAAAAAAATTGAAACTGGTGTTTTTGATAAAGAAAATAATCCGCTAAAAAATGCTCCACATACCGTTGAAGACTTAATTGGCGATTGGAATAAACCATATTCTAGAGAGCAAGCCTGTTATCCGCCTGGTGCATTTAGGGTAGATAAATATTGGTCACCAGTTAATAGAGTTGATAATGCATATGGAGATAGAAACTTAATATGTTCTTGTCCACCAATGAGTGAATATCAAGCAGCAGAGTAATTAAATTTAATTAAAACAATATCTTGTTTATTTTTTTTGATGTACTTCAATTATATTGCCATCAGGGTCATGAAAGAAAATTTGTTGCCAGCCGGACACTGCTGTTTCTCCCCAATCAGAATATTTGATTTTATTCAGTTCTAAATGTTTTTTAAACTTATTTAAATCATCTACTCGATATGCAAAATGACCTTTAGATAATGGATTTATCTCTAAACCCGTTTTAAAACATAAATCATTATCAATTTCAGCCAAATGAGTTTGAATTTTACTATCAGTCATAAATTCAACATCTCCATCATATGCTTTACCTTTTTCTAGTTTTGGAATGTCTATTTCTTCATTGTCTAAAAAAAGAATTTTCTTATAAAATTTTTGCATTTCTTTTACATTTTTTGTTGATAAATTTATATGATGAAATTTTGGTTTCATTATTTCTCTTACCTCTGTTGATTTATTTTTTAAATTAATCTACTGCATTTATAAATCATAAAAATTTTAAAATATTTTTTAAATTCTAACATAAACTTCTTTATCTGTTTATATGAAAAGTATACTGAGAAAGCTCACAATCGATAATGCGATCCTTCTGCTTGTATTATGTATGCTTGGGTGGGCAGGAAATACTATTGCCGGAAGATTATCTTCAAATGAAATATCACCAATGGTTATAGTATTTTTAAGATGGTCCATAGTTTCTAGCATTCTATTCATATTTAAATATCAAAAAATAATCACTTCTTTGGATTTATTAAAGGGTAAATTAATTTGGTTATTTTTTATGGGAGCATTTGGTTATACAGGGTTTAATTCTCTTTTTTATATCTCTGCTCAATATACATCAGCCATTAATCTTGGAATAATTCAAGGAACAATGCCAGCAATTGTTTTAATTGGATCACTTATTTTTTTTAAAGAAAAAACAAATTTAATTCAAATTTGTGGATTATTCTTAACATTTATTGGAGTATTAATACTGGTTAGCCAAGGAAATTTAGAAATTTTACTTTTATTAGCTTTGAATTATGGTGATCTTATTATGTTTTTTTCATGTTTTTTATATTCAGGTTTTACACTTGGATTAAGAAAAAAACCAAATATTGATCCATTTGTATTAATGTTTTTCTTTTCAATCACTGCTTTTATTGCCTCTTTTCCAGGAATATTGATAGAAAATCACTTGAATCTTATTAATTGGCCTAATAACAAAAATGATTTTTTGCTAATAATTTATATATCTCTTGTCCCTTCCTTAATAGCACAACTCTTTTTTATAAGAGGGGTAGAACTTATTGGTGCAGACAAAGCGAGTTTGTTTATCAATCTTGTCCCTGTCTTTTCTGCATTTCTAGGAATAATTATTTTAAATGAGAAATTACAATTTTTTCACTTGGTTTCTTTGATAGTAATATTATTTGGAATTTACTTATTTATGGTATTAGGCGAAAATTACAAAAAAAGAAAAAAAATATAACGAAATTCTACTAAAATGAATTTTTTAGTTTGTTATATTGCTTATTAACTTAGCTTTTTTATTTTTGGTATTATATATCACTATCCCACCACTAGGAGGAGAAACATTAGTAATTTCAGAAATGACTACTTGATGAGTAACCAAAAGAATTAATTCATCATTTTTAACGTTTTTTAATTTATCAAGGAGTAAAGGTAATACTATTTGTTTTTTTGAAAAATTTTGAAAAAATGAGTTTAAACCTGGAAATGTTTTCCAATTACCAATATTCATTTCGTTAATAGTATCTTTACATCGACACCATTGACTACTTAATATTTCAGAAAACTCAATGTTGTTTTCAATAAAGAATTTACCTATTGATCTAGCTTGTAAAATACCAGTCTTACTCAAGTTTCTTTGTGTGCTGCAATCATCTATTTTAAAATTTTTAGGATCACCAAATCCAGGTGCTATACTGTGTCTTAAAAAGACTACATTAGCATTAATTTCATTAATTTCAGATTTAAAATTAAGTTCACTAAAAACTGGTTTTAATGAATAAACAAAAATTAAAATGACAAAAAGAAAACGAAAAATCATAATCTTAGAAATGTTCCTTATAAATTTGACAATTTTATTAATCATTTAATTACATTGATAAAAGAAAGTTATTTATTATTTCTTATGCAAAATGAAGCAAAATATTGAAATTGGATCATTAATTGCATTCATAAATTATTTAAACTTCGGGATCTCTATAAATGATTTTAAATAAAACATTAAATTCAAATAAAAAAAAACTATCATCACAATTAGATTTAAAAACCAAAAGAAATTATAAAATCAATAGAAAAGATAATGACGTTAATAAAGGTGTAAAATTTTTATTTCCGATTGTTTCTACGATGACAGGTGCAGCCTATAGAATTGAAAATTTAAAATAAAAATTAATTAATAATTTCTTTATTTGTACACAACAATTAAATCACTAAATAATTTACTTATTAATGACTGATTTAATAGTACTAATATTTTCGAGAAATAAGATTGAAATAATATTTTTTTTTATATATTTCTATCAATATTTTAAAGGACTAATTTACAGTAATTATTTTCTTTTATCTACAAACCAGAAAAAACTAATTATTAGACCTTTTTTTCTATATTAACTTCCTCATAATTATCAAAATAAATTAATTAAGTTTAATAAAAT
>Ga0208390_1000507_pt1 | contig 14186 bp, 14 predicted proteins | sample Knorr_S7_td_Surf_FD_185594 | JGI IMG/M metagenome (GOLD analysis project Ga0208390, IMG submission 185594) | Marine microbial communities from Southern Atlantic Ocean transect - Knorr_S7_td_SurfaceA_ad_6m_LV_A (SPAdes) (version 2) | ecosystem: Environmental > Aquatic > Marine > Oceanic | place...
AAAGATACATTCAGTGCGATTTTTTGACAAACCAAGGTTTGATTTCAATATGCAATTCGTATTTTCCACAAGGAGAGAATAGAAAACATCCTGATAAATTTCCCTATAAAGATAGATATTACAAAAGAATTACCAACCATATAGGCAATTTAAATACTTCAATAGTTCTAACTGGGGACTTCAATATAGCGCCTTCTAGAAATGATATTGGAATGAATGAGGATGGTATCAAAAGGTGGTTGAGAGAGGGCCATACAGCTTTTCTTCCTGAAGAAATTGAATGGTATAAAAAACTAACTGATCTGGGCCTAAAGGATGTTTGGCGAGAGCAAAATCCAAACTCTACTAAATGCTCATGGTTTGATTATAGATCAAGAGGTTTTGATCAAGATCCTAAGAGAGGATTAAGAATTGATCATTTTCTTCTTTCGGCTGACTTACATAATAAATATCTATCATCTGAAATTGATCACGAATTACGAGCCATGGAAAAACCTTCGGACCACTGTCCAGTTGTTATTGATCTTGATTTAGAATTTTCTTAAAAAATTTTGTGCTTTCCTCTGAGGATTTCCCAAAACATTATGTAATCACTAATTAAACTAAAAAACGGATAGGTAAAAGTTGCAGGCTTGTTATGCTCTACAAAAAAGTGACTTACCCATGCAAATCCATATCCTGATAATAAAGCAAAGAGAATATAAATTGGATTTAACTCCACAATGAAAAAAACAAAGAACATGATAGAAAAACTTGTGCCAACAAAATGAAATAGTTTCGTGGTTTTATGTTCATGTTCACTTAAATAGTAAGGATAAAATTCTTTTAGATTCTTGTATTTTTTCATAAAATAAGTATATAAATTTAAGTCATCAAGGTAAATTTTTTAAGGATATCCAAATGTACAACATAAAATTATTTTCTCTTTTAATTCTATTAACCGTAGTTGCCCTACCAGGAAATGCAAATAACAAATCTCCAATTCTACAACCGGGGGCTCCAGGCCAAGCTACAAAAGAAATTTCTGCTGAAATGGCAACAGATATTGCCAATAGCTCTTATACGACTGCAGATATTTATTTCATGCAAGGTATGATCGTTCATCATGAGCAAGCCCTAACTATGTCAAAACTTGCCAAACAAAGAACCAATTCTAAGGCAGTATTAGACTTAGCCGGTCGTATAGAAGGTTCACAAGAAGACGAAATTGAATTTATGACTTCTTGGTTAAAGGACCGTGGAGAAAGTACAAAATATGAAATGAAACACATGGGTATGCACAAAATGGCAGGTATGGCATCTCCACTTCAATTAAAAAATTTAAAAAATTCAAAATCCACTGATTTTGACAGATTGTTTTTGCAACTAATGATTGCTCATCATGACGGTGCTATTGAAATGGTGGATACACTTAAAGCGCAACCAGGTTCGCGTTATGATCAATTGTTAAGTGAATTTGTCTCAGATTTAGTTAATGATCAAGCCATAGAAATTGAAAGAATGAATGGCTTGCTTATAAATCTTTCAGATGATCCTAGGGCAGGTTTGATGGCTGGCTTGTTTACGGCTGAAGAGGCAATAAGCAATATGGAACTAGTTGCTTCCTTGAGAAAACCTGCTGGTTTCTTTGATCCTAAAAATCCTGCCATGAGGAAAGCTGTCGATCCTGAAGACGAAGAAGAAGTGAAACCAATTGAAGCAGCATCAACGGATGGTAGATCACCTATGCTCAGCTTTTCCAATACAGATATGGCCTTTAAAGATAATGTAATGGTTGCCGGAAGTTACCATGGCTTTAATATTTATGAGCTTGCAGATAATGGCATCCCATCTTTGATATCTTCAGTAATTTGTCCTGGCGGCCAAGGCGATGTATCAATCGTGGAGAATCTACTAATTATGTCCGTCCAAGATACCAGAGGCAGAGTTGACTGCGGTTTACAAGGTGCAGGTTCTGAGCCAACGCCTGAAAGATTTCGGGGCATAAGAATTTTTGATATCTCCGACTTAACTATGCCAATTCAAGTTGGTGCTGTACAGACATGTAGAGGCTCTCATACACATTCAGTAGTTTCGGGGCCTGATGCAGATGGCAAAATCATCGTATATAACTCAGGCACCTCGAGTATTAGGGATGAAGAGGAACTAGCTGGCTGTTATGATAGTCCTGGTGACGATAGAACAGCTCTTTTCAGAATTGATGTAATTGAAATACCAATGAGCAATCCATCAAAAGCAAAAATTGTTAAGAGCCCAGCAGTATTTGCCGATGAAGAAACCGGAGTTCTTGCAGGTCTTTGGCGCGGTGGAGATCATGGAGATCAAACACAAAGAACCTCCAGAACAGATGAGTGTCATGATATAACAGTCTATCCTGCAGCTAATTTAGCAGCTGGAGCTTGTTCAGGAAATGGAATTTTATTCGATATCTCTGATCCCTATAATCCAAAGAGAATCGATGTGGTTACCGATGAAGGATTCGCCTATTGGCATTCAGCAACATTCAATAATGATGGCACTAAAGTTGTCTTCACTGATGAATGGGGTGGTGGTGGAAGACCAAGATGTCGAGCTTGGGATCCACTAAACTGGGGAGCAAATGCAATATATGACATCGAGGATAATAAATTAGTTTTTAAAAGCCACTACAAAATGCCAGCACCACAGACAGAAACAGAAAATTGTGTTGCTCATAATGGATCAATTATTCCAGTCAAAGGTAGAGATATTTTTGTACAAGCTTGGTACCAGGGTGGCATATCTATGATGGATTTTACCGATTCCAATAATCCAATTGAGATTGGATACTTTGATCGTGGCCCAATATCGGAAAAAAGTCTTGGTACTGGAGGTTTTTGGTCGGTTTATTTCTATGAAGGAACAATTTACGGTACAGAAATAGTCAGAGGTCTGGACGTCTTTAAACTTACTGAAAGTGAATTCTTAACTAAAGCGGAAATAGAAAGTGCAAATAATGCGTTTCCAGCTGTTGGCCCTAAAAGATTATTTAATCCTCAGCAACAGATGCCTATGACATGGCCCAAGGTATCTAGCGCTGGCAGTTAATGACTGAAAATATATCTGACAAGTATCTGTACCCACTTGGCAGATTCTTGTTAGGTTTATATTTTTTTCTCCCTGGTCTAGCAAAAGTACTTTTGTTTCAGGAAAATCTTGCTGTTGTAATAGAAAGGGAAGTGCCCTTTCCCATTATTTCACTAAGTCTTATTGCTGTTGCTCAAATCTTCTTTGGAATGATGCTGATGTTTGGAAAATTTGTTCACATAGGTTCAATGGTTTTAGCTGTAGCCACAATGCTAATAAATTTCTATATTCATGATTTTTGGAATATGACAGGTAGTATGGACCAAGGACATGAGACGCAAAACTTTGTGAAAAATTTAGGTATTATGGCAGGCTTACTTGTGCTGTCTAAGAAATCTTAATCGTCTTTACTCTACTCTTACAAACATTGTTCTTATAAAGGCTACTGTACTTTGCACAATGAAAAGAATTAAACATAACAAATACACATTATTTTTGGAATCAACTAAATCTAAAACTATTGCACCAGATAACATAAAGTTAGCAACAAACACTCCCATTTGACTGGCGATAAGAGGAATAGGAAATATATCAATGTAGCCTTGTTTTCTTAATTCGAAGACCTTTCTTGGAAAAATCATGAGGCCTACTGCAGAATACAGACAAAGAACACCTCCAGTAAACTTCCAACTCATTTCTAAACTTTCACTACCGAAAATAGCGAATGGTATTAAAGCGTTAAACATTGCGCCGAAAGCGGCAAAATTCAATAATTGGACTCTAAAATTATCTGGGTCGGAAAATCCTTCTTTTGATCGACTAAGTGCAATAATAATTGCAGAGAAACCAACTAATCCCAAAGACACTTCTGCTATAACTTGTAAGGCCCTAAAATCTGGTTCCATAATTTTTAATTTTAACCCTTCTTTCCTGTCAAGACCAAAGTGCCTGCCCAATCTTTAGAAGTATTAGCACGCCAACTTATAACGTCACTAAGTCCAGATTCATTGAAAATTTCTAACCAATCTGCTTCTTTTAGCATCAACATTGAAGTGCCAACTTTTTCTTCCCATGAATGAGAATCTAGATTTTCAAAGTAATGATCAATTCCAATAATTAGCCTACCCTCCTCTTCAAGCCAATCCTTGTTTAAGTTTTTCACCTTTTCCACAGGATCCTCTAAGTAATATAAAACTTCCATGGAATGAATTAGGTCGAATTTTTGAGGTGGGATACAAGAGTTGATGTCAGCAAGAATATAATCATCTTTCCCTCCCACTTTTCTGGCGTTTTTTATCATCTGGTATGCGCCATCAATGCCAACAGCTTTATTACATAGATTATGTTCCTGAACTTTTCTAACAACCCAACCATTGCCACAACCTAGATCAAGAAAACTGAATTTTTCACCTATATTGATTCTTTCGTTATATGCGAATTCAAGCATTTCATTGACAGATGATGCATGCCCTTTTTCCATGCCAACATCTTTGCCCTGCTCAGCCCATTTACCAAAGATTTCAGTAGCATTTGATAAGTTTTTTATTTCTGCTCTCCGTTACAGCTGGTGCCACTTAACATTTCTTTAAAGATATTAAGTTGATTCTGGTCAGCGGTTCTATTTGTCCACCACGCAGCATGTCTAGTTGGCTCTAGTTCAAGATCAATTGCTAAGCCCCACATTGGTTTAACTTGATTAGGAATATTTGAGTAACGAATGTCAACAATGAGATTATTTTCATCTATGAAACCTAAATAGTCCTGAGCAAACCATCTGAATCTTTCTATGTCTACGGCCTGTTGAGTATCTCTATTGAGATTTGGTAAATGTTTTTCATAATTGAACTCTTCAATACTTTCTCCTGGACAAATTGTTGTAGATTGAACTGTGCGTATTGAATCAACGAAAAATTTATTTTCATTTTGATAAATAGATTTCCATAATATTAAATTCCCAAAGGATGGTTTCAATGTAAGACGCTCAGGATTATGTCCTCTTGATTGCGCAAGCTCGACTGCAGCAGAATATGTTCTTTCGTATTGAATAAAGCCTAAAGAGAAATAGAAAAAAATCCAACCAACAGCAATAAGGCTAAAGATTTTTTGTCTTTTAGACATTGCAATTACGACTAAAATTAAGATAGGTATTGTAAAAATCGGGTCAATAATCGAAATATTACTCCAAGAAACTCGTACATCAGAAAAAGGCCAAAAAAGCATAGTTCCATAAGATGTGCCAGCATCAATTAAGCCATGCGTTGCATACCCCAAAAAACTTGCAAGGTAGACAGTCCTAAAACTCATGGATTTTTTAATCAAATAAAAAATTGGCACTGCAACCAGCAAAGCGCCAACAGGAATAAAGATCAGTGAGTGACTAAACTGCCTATGATACTCAAGAAATAAAATTGGATCAGTTGAAGAGCGAATAAAAATATCCAAATCGGGTGCCAATCCAGCAAGAATACCGATAATACCAATACCTAAGATATTTTTCTTTTTTGCTGATGTTTGTGCCGCTGCAGCACCAACTACTCCCTGAGTTATTGGATCCATCTTTTTTTATTTTACTCCCACTCGATTGTAGCAGGTGGTTTAGAGGTTATGTCATAAACTACCCTGCTTATGCCATCTATTTCATTAACAATTCTTGTAGAAACATGTTCAACAAAATCATGTGGCAAAGCTGTTGCTTTTGCAGTCATGAAATCAGTTGTATTCACGGACCTTAAACCAATTACATCAGCATAGATTCGATTATCCCCGACCACTCCAACAGATTTAACTGGTAAATAGAATGCGTAAGCCTGACTTGCAGAGTAATAGAAGTCTTGTTTTTTTAGCTCAGATAAAAAGATATGATCTGCCTCTCTGAGCTTTTCCAATCTATCTTTGTTCACTTCACCAATAATACGGATACCAAGTCCAGGTCCTGGGAATGGATGCCTACCAACTATCTCAGTTGGCAAACCTATAGCTTGGCCAATTTTCCTTACCTCATCTTTAAAAAGCATACGAAATGGTTCCAATAATTTAAGTTGCATTCGCTCTGGCAATCCACCCACATTATGGTGAGACTTAATGACTTTTGCTTTAGTTTTTGAATTACCAGCTGATTCAATAACGTCAGGGTATATTGTGCCCTGCGCCAACCATTTTATATCGTTTAATTTTTTGCTCTCGCTTTCAAAAACTTCTATAAAGGTATTTCCTATAATTTTTCTTTTTTCTTCAGGATCTGTAATGCCCTTAAGTTTGGAAAGAAATGTATCTTGAGCGTTTACTAAATTGACTGAAAGACCAATTTTTTCTTTTAAATTGTTTACAACATTTAAAGCCTCATCTTTCCTTAGTAAGCCATGATCAACCATGACACATGTCAATTTATTACCTAGAGTTTTGTGTAATACTGCCGCTAATACCGTTGAATCAACGCCACCACTGAGAGCTAGTAGTACTTCCCCGTCCTTTACTTCTGTTTTTACGAGAGCATTTATTTGTTGGAGAATATCATCAGCACTCCAATTCTGTTCAATATCACAGATCTCAAGAAAGTTTTTAATAATCGTTGTACCACTTTCAGTATGCGTAACTTCCGGATGAAATTGTAGGCCAAAATATTTTTTTTCAATGTTTTCATACGCCGCTACGGGTGAATTGTTTGAAACAGCCGTAATGTTATAACCATCAGGCAATGATTCAACTTTATCACCGTGCGACATCCAAACATCTAGAGACTTATCAAGACTTTTTAATAAAATTGAGTCTTGTTTTATATCAATTTTGGCGTAACCAAATTCTCTTTTTCCCTCATTAATAATTTTACCTTCCTCTTGATAAGCTAAAACTTGCATGCCATAACATATGCCTAAAATAGGTTTTTTAGTATCGAAGATTTGTTGATGAATAGAAGGATTACCTTCAATATTAGATGATTCTGGTCCACCAGACAAAATAAATCCTTTTACACCACTTAGATCTGGGATTTCATCCCAAGGGCATACTTCAGAATAAACAGAAAGCTCTCTTAATCTTCTTGCTATTAATTGAGTGTATTGCGATCCAAAATCTATAACTAAGATTTTTTTCATTAATCAGCTCTATAATTAGGGGCTTCTTTTGTAATGCTTACATCATGTACGTGACTTTCAATAACACCAGAACGAGTAATTTTTTGAAATTGCACTTTAGATTTTAATGTATCTATGTTTTTTGATCCTGTATAACCCATGCCTTGCCTCAGACCTCCCTCAAGTTGGAAGACTACATCTTTCAACCAGCCCCTGAATGGAACTCGTCCTTCAATTCCCTCTGGTACTAATTTGTCGGTGTCAATATCTTCTCCTTGCATATATCTATTAGCATCAGTTCTTTTTGACATTGCACTAATCGAGCCCATACCTCTGTAAGTTTTAAAACTTCTGCCTTGAAATAATTCGACTTCACCTGGAGCTTCTTCTGTTCCAGCAAAAACACTGCCAAGCATAACTGAATCAGCTCCCGCGCCAATGGCTTTTACAATATCCCCTGAGAATCGCACACCACCATCTGAAATGATAGGCACATCACCAACAACCGAGACCACATCCAAAACTGCTGATAGCTGAGGGACACCCACTCCAGCAATTATTCTAGTAGTACAAATTGAGCCAGGTCCTACACCCACTTTTATAGCATCAGCACCTGCTTTAATAAGTGATTTTGCTCCTGCAGCAGTAGCAACATTTCCAGCCACAATATCTATATTTGGGTACTCTTTTTTGATGAATTTTACTGCTTCAATAACACCTTTTGAGTCACCATGAGCACTATCTAAAATAAAAACATCGACTCCGGCAGCTGCTAATTTCTTTGCTCTACCAGCTAAATCTTTACCAACACCTAAAGCAGCACCTACAATCAACCTTCCCTCTGAATCACGTGAAGCCAGAGGGTAATCAATTGATTTTTCTATATCTTTCATAGTGATTAAGCCAACAAGTTTTTCTTCTTTGTTTAATATCAAAACTTTTTCGATTCTGTGTTTGTACATTAAAGATTTAACCGCTTCTTGACTTTCACCCTCTTCAACAGTGATTAATTTTGCTCTTGGTGTCATTATTTCAGCAACAGTTTGTTCTTGGTTACGTGCGTATCTGAAGTCTCTACCTGTGACAATACCTTTAAGTTCATCCTCGTCCACAACGGGCATACCTGAAATATTAAGCTCAGAAGTTAATTGTCTTAGTTCTTCAATTGTATTAGTAGATTTAATGCTGATAGGATCTCGCACAATTCCACTTTCGAATTTTTTTACTTGTTTCACTTGGGTGGCTTGCTCTTCAGGAGAATTATTTTTATGAATAACACCTATTCCACCCAGTGATGCAATAGCTATAGCCATTTTTGATTCGGTCACTGTATCCATAGCAGCCGAGCAAAAAGGCAAATTAAGGCTAATATTTTTAGTGAATTTTGTTTTAAGTGAAACTTCTTTAGGCAGCACTTCCGAATGCATTGGCAGAACCAATACGTCGTCAAAAGTTAATGCTTCTTTGTGAACCTTTTCCATAATATAGTATATAACAACTCAATATTTGATCTCAACATGCCTGAATCAAGCTTAATCCCATATTTAATCGTAGGTTTCTTAGGGGCGATTCTTGGAAGCTTCTTGCTTCATGAATACGACAACTATGGAAAAACTAATAATAGATTGAAATTAAGATCAAGATGCGATCACTGCGGAGAGCAATTGAGGTTTAAAAATCTCATTCCAATCCTTTCTTTTCTGTTGCAAAAAGGCAAATCTACTTGTTGCAACAAAAAATTAAGTTACAAATACTTAATTTCAGAAATTGGTTTAGCAAGCTTTTTTATGGTTTGTCTATACTTTGACATTCTGACTACGCTTGGACTGCTATTTCCCGCCCTTTTGTTGATAGCACTAATAGATGAAAAATTTAAAGAAATTCCACTCGTTTTAAATATATATGTACTTTTATGGATTTCTTTAAACTCAAACATTGGCGAACATTTAATGGCCTCAGCCTTAGTCGGTCTATTTTTACTTTCTTTGTATTGGGGTTATTTATTTTTAAGAAAAACTGAAGGCATAGGTCTAGGTGATGTGATTTTGCTAACCTCTATATCCCTATATTATGGTTTGCCTGAAATATTTTATTTAATAACTATTTCTTCTTGTTTGCTACTTTTGAAAATAATAATTTCTCAAAAATATAAAGAGCAGCATGCTTTTGGCTCTTGGATTGTCTTGACCTTTGGTGCTTTTATCTTATTCCAAGAATTTTATGTGTTTGTAGGCTGAGCCTCCAATTTGGATGTTGCATACAAAATTTAACTGATTTTGAAACATTTTTATTATAGTCTTCTGAATCTAAGGGCTGAATATAGTAATTCGTGAAGTTCATGTTATTGAAATCGATTGGATTTAGATTTTCTTGCGGATAAATCACCTTTATTTCTGATCCTTCTGTCAACTCAATAGTTGTATTTGCTTTTGGACTCATACATATCCAATCAATTCCCTGAGGGGCTTTTAAAGTACCATTTGTTTCAATTGCTATATAAATCTTTGCTTTTTTTAAAGCCTTTATAAGCAGATCATCAACTTGCAATAGCGGTTCACCACCGGTTAATACAACTCTTACTTCTTTATCTAGAGAAACCCATAAAGATTTAATTTTAGCAATGAGATCTTTAGCCTCATAAACTCCTCCATTGATGCCATCAGTACCATAAAAATCTGTATCACAAAAATTACATATAGCTGAAGCCCGATGTTTTTCTTTACCGCTCCAGAGATTACAACCAGAAAATCTTACAAAAACAAAATCTTTACCAGTATTTTTGCCTTCACCTTGTTGGGTAAAATAAATTTCTTTAATTCTATATTTCATTGAGTGGGTCTATTACATTATTCGCTTTAAAAGCTGACATTCTCTCAAGACATGCGCTGCACCTAAGACATGGTTTTTCTCCACCTACATAGCACGTCCAAGTATTCTTATAATCTAAATTCATCTTTAAACCTTCTGCAACAATTTGTTGTTTTGACAAATTCATGAATGGAGCTTCAAATTTGATCTTGTGGTAGTCGCAAATTGACAAAACATCTCCTAACTTTTGAATAAATTCAGGCCGACAATCTGGATAGATTTCATGATCACCGGCATGCGCTGCGTACCACAAATGCTGACATTTATTTTTAATTGCTAGAGAGGCGGCAACAGAAATCATAATCATGTTTCTATTCGGCACAACTGTTTGTTTCATTTTTTCTTTATCGTAATTTCCCTCAGGTATTTCAGAAGAGCCAACCAACGCTGAACTCGACAGGATGTTTTCAAGATCTAATTTCACGACTTCATGAGGTATAGAATTCGCAGAGCATACTTTAGATGCAAAAGTTATTTCTTTATTATGTTTTTGACCGTAATCAAAGGTAATTGCTTCAACATGTTTAAATTCATTTAAAGCTTTGTTAAGCAAGGTGTATGAGTCAAGGCCACCTGAGTAGACTACTAGCACTGACTTCATATTAAATTTGATCAGTCTTAGCTGCGCAGATAAAGTCGTTTTTATGAAGACCTTTGATTTTATGTGACCACCAAAATACTTCCACAGAGCCATATTCCAGAATTATTTTTGGATGATGATCCTCACTTTCTGCTAGATCAGCAACCTTTTTACAGAAATCTACAGAGTCTTCATAATTTGAAAATTTAAATTGTTTCACAAGCTGTTTTATATCGTCATGCAGCTCTATCTTCCAATTATCTAACTCCTTCAAAAGTTCAGTAGCCTCGTTATCACTCACAAGAGGAGCATCAATTGTGCAAGCTTCACATTTACTCTTTTTGAGACTCATTAGAAATAAGGTTTAATTAAGTTTTTGGGGTCAAGTAGACTTTCCAATTCTTTTCTTTCGATAGTTGTCATTTCTTCTGCCACATCGATAATTGCTCGTTGTTCCTGATAAGCTTTTTTTGCAATTTCTGCAGCTTTTTTATAGCCGATAATTGGGTTCAAGGCAGTGACTAAAATTGGGTTCTTGTTTAAATTTTCCTGAACACTCTTCTTATTAACTTTAAAAGATTTAACGCATTTTTTTGCCAAGAGAGGCATACAGTTTCCTAAAAGGTTGATGCTTTTTAATAGATTGTACGCAATGACAGGCAACATTACATTTAACTGAAAATTACCGTTCTGCACTGCAATAGAAATTGTAAGATCGTTACCAATTACGTCAGCACAAGCCATTGAAACAGCCTCAGGTATTACAGGATTTACTTTACCTGGCATAATGCTACTTCCAGGTTGTAAAGCTTCTAATTCAATATCCGATAAACCTGTTAACGGCCCACTATTCATCCATCTTAAATCGTTACAAATCTTCATAAGTACAAGTGATAAGTTCTTTAATGCACTTGATAACTCTGCTGCATTATCTTGAGAACTGAGACCTTGAAAGAAATTAGACGCAGGTTTTACTTTCAAACCTGAAACTTTATCTAGAGCTTCACAAAAATTCTTGGAGAAATTTTTATGAGAATTTACACCAGTACCAATTGCAGTTCCCCCTTGAGGCAACTCCATCATTCTTTTATTGGCTGATAAAATTGTACTTTTGCAGCTTTTGAGTTGAGCAGACCAACCAGATAGTTCTTGAGCAAAATCTATTGGCATGGCATCCATTAAATGTGTTCGGCCTGTTTTAATTGTGCCCTTGAGTTTTTTTGCTTTTTCATCGATTTCTTTTGTGAGTATATCTAAACCTGGCATAAGCAGTTCTTCCATATCTAGTAAAGCACTTATACAAATAGCAGTTGGTATGGTGTCATTACTACTTTGACTCATATTTACATCGTCATTCGGGCTAACAGTCTCACCTAATTTTTTCGAAGCTAAGTTAGCAATAACTTCATTGGCGTTCATGTTGGTGCTCGTTCCAGAACCTGTCTGAAACACATCCAGAGGAAAATGATCATCAACCTCACCTGAAATAACCATTTTTGCACTAGCTTTAAGCGCATTAGCTTTCTTAATTGTTAAATTACCTAAATCTTGATTTGCAACAGCTGCTGAGTATTTAACAAGCCCGAGAGCCTTAATAAAGGATCGGCCAAATGGAAATTTAAATTTTATGCCACTTATGGGAAAATTTTCGATTGCTCTTTGGGTTTGCGCTCCCCATAAAGCCTTTTTTGGAACTTTTACTTCGCCAAGACTATCTTTTTCTATTCTAAGTGGTTGGTTTTTTTTCATATTAAAAATTATAAGTTATATTATAAATCTATTATGGGCATTGGAGAAAAAATAGATATTAATAAAGGTAAACTTCCTTACAGAGGTAGAGGTTTAGAAAATTCTATAAATATAGCAGCCTGTTCAATAGAAGAGCAAAGAAGATTCGGTTTAGAAAGACTTGCGGCAGCTTTCAGAATATTTTCTAGAAGAGGGTTTGATCTTGGAGTTGCAGGCCATATTTCTTTTAGAGATCCTGAATTTAAAGACCACTTCTGGCTAAATCCTTTAGGCTACCATTTTAAACAGATGAAAGTTTCTGATCTTGTAATGATGAACTTTTCAGGTGAACTTGTTTATGGCAATGTGCGAGCAGGTGATGCAGCATTCTGCATACATTCTGAAATTTATAAAGCCAAAGATGGTGTAAATTCTATTGCTCATGCTCATCCTATGTATGGTAAAACTTTTTCAACATTGGGTAAGATGCTAGATCCAATCTCTCAAGATTCTTGTGCTTTTTATGAGCGAACAGCAATTTTTGCTGACTATGATGGTGTAGCAAATGGGCCTGATGAAGGAATAAATATTGCTAAAGCTTTAGGGGATAAAGAATTCTGTATTCTTCAGAATCATGGCATTCTCACAACTGGTTCAATGGTTGATACTGCTGTTTGGTATTTTTTAAATATGGAGGATGCTTGTAAATCTCAATTACTAGCTGAAGCAGTTGGTAAACCTAAAGTCATTCCACACGATACTGCATGCGCTACAAGAGATTACGTTGCAAATGATTTATCAGCATTCGTAAGCTTTCAGCCAACTGTTGATGTCCTATGGGAAGAAGAACCAGATTTATTGGATTAATTAATTACTGCCTGAACCTCGAGATATTCGTCAATTCCAAATAATCCGTGCTCTCTGCCATTACCAGACATTTTAAATCCTCCAAAAGGAGCAGGGAATTCACCTCTAGATTGTCTGTTGACGATAACTTGACCTGTTCTAATTCTTTTAGCTATTTCATGCCCCTTAGCCTCATCTCCGCAAGAAATCATACTGGATAAGCCATAAGGAGAGTCGTTAGCGATTTCAACTGCTTCATCAAGATCTTTATAGGGTATTAAACAAATTACCGGGCCAAATATTTCTTCTTGTGCAACTGTCATTTTATTATGCACGTTTGTGAATACTGTAGGTTTCACAAAAAAGCCCCTCTCAATGCCATCTGGCCTACCTATACCACCACATGCAAGTTGTGCGCCCTCATCAATACCTTCTTGAATTAAAGTTTGAACTTTTTCATACTGAGTTTTATTTGAAATTGGTCCAAGGAATATTTCTTCATTCTGTGGATCACCTGTAGACATAGCCTCAGCTGCCGCAACTGCATGTTTTGTAGCATCTTCTAACATGCTTTCTGGGACTAACATTCTCGTTGGGGATGAACAAGACTGTCCAGTATTGTAAAAACACTGCTTCATACCCATAGTTACTGCTTTTTCGAGGTCTACATCTTCCAAAATAATATTTGGAGATTTTCCACCTAATTCTAAAGAAACCCTTTTAATATTGTCAGCTGCACTTTTTTGAATATCGATACCAGCTCTAGTGGACCCTGTGAATGAAATCATTTCTAAATCTTTATGTTCACTCATTGCTCTTCCAACAGTTGCACCATATCCATGAATTAAGTTAAACATGCCTTTGGGCATGGATGTTTTATCAACTACTTCTGCAAACAAATGAGCTGCCCCTGGGGTGATTTCACTCGGCTTTAATACAAATGACGTCCCAGCTGCAATTGCTGATGCAATTTTTGTACACATTTGATTCAATGGCCAATTCCAAGGCGTAATCATGCCTACTGGACCAATAGGTAATTTATTCAAAGT
>Ga0208390_1000510_pt1 | contig 14137 bp, 13 predicted proteins | sample Knorr_S7_td_Surf_FD_185594 | JGI IMG/M metagenome (GOLD analysis project Ga0208390, IMG submission 185594) | Marine microbial communities from Southern Atlantic Ocean transect - Knorr_S7_td_SurfaceA_ad_6m_LV_A (SPAdes) (version 2) | ecosystem: Environmental > Aquatic > Marine > Oceanic | place...
AGTCAAAATTTCATAATATGCGCTTAATAAATTATCTCTTTTATGTTCAGGAATTGGTGCTAAATAAGATTCCCACTTATCTGGATAGATGTTGCTTGCCCCATATTGATAAAACCAATCAATTTCTTTTTTACGAACTAAAAAAATACCTCTTAAAATTAGACCTTTACACGCATTGGGATGTTTTTGACTATATGCCAAAGACAAAGTACTTCCCCAACTTCCTCCAAAAACTACCCACTTATTAATTTTAAGATGACTTCTTATTTTTTCTATGTCTGCTACTAAATCCCATGTAGTATTTTCTTTAAGTTCTGCAAAAGGTGTGCTTTTACCACAACCTCTTTGGTCAAACATTATTATTCTCCATTCTTCTGGATTAAAATATTGTCTATAAGTAGAACTTATTCCTCCACCAGGTCCTCCATGAAGAAAAATTACCGGTTTTCCATTTTTGTTTCCTGATTCTTCAACAAAAATTGTATGTAATTCAGATACTTTTAGATTGAAAGAATTGAAAACTTTTGCTTTAGGATATAATTCCATTTTTTAATTTAATAAAAAAATTTTTTTAATATGAATAAAGTTCTTGATGAATGTTCTAAAATGCGTAATTTTACCTCGATTTTATTGTTATGAAAATTGGAATTTTAAAAGAACACAAATCAGAAGAAAAAAGAGTAGCCATCGTGCCATCTACTGTTTCTGCATTATCAAAAAAAGGATATGAATTTTTTCTGGAATCTGATTCAGGATTATTATCAAACTATTCCGACAATGACTACAAAGAAGCTGGTGCTAAAATTGTTAGTCAAAACGAAGTTTTTGATTGTGATATCATTTGTAAAGTAAATGCCCCATCGAATGAAGAGGTTTCACTTCTAAAATCAGGGACACTTTTTATATCATTATTACAGACAATTAAAGAAATTGATTGTGTTAGAAAATTAGCAGATAAAAAAGTGTCTGCATTTTCTTTAAATTTGCTTCCTAGAACTACTTTAGCACAAAAGATGGATGTGCTTAGTTCTCAAGCTAACATTGCAGGTTATAAAGCAGTCTTAATTGGTTCAAATCATATTGGAAAATATATGCCACTTTTAATGACTGCTGCTGGAACAATTTCTCCTGCAAGAACTTTAGTAATAGGCGCTGGAGTTGCTGGATTACAAGCTATTGCAACTGCCAAAAGATTGGGATCTCAAGTAGAAGCATTTGATGTAAGACCTGAAGTAAAAGAACAGGTTGAGAGCTTGGGTGCAAAATTCATTGAAGTTGATAGCGATTCTGATGATGGTGTTGGTTCTGGAGGTTATGCATCAGAAACCAGTGAAGAGTACAAAGCAAAACAGCAAGAACTAATGAAAGAAAGAGTTGGTAAGTCAGATATAGTTATTACAACAGCACTAATTCCTAATAGACCTGCCCCAATGTTAATACCAAAAAGTATGGTTGAGACTATGGCGCCTGGTTCAGTTATAATGGATTTAGCTTCTGAAAATGGTGGTAATTGTGAGTTAACTCAAGAAAATGAAATCGTTATTCACAATGGTGTGCTAATTGATGGTAATTCCAACTTACCAAGCACTATGGCATATCACTCTAGTCAACTTTTCTCAAAAAATATTGAGGCTATTATTGATCACTGCCATTCTGAAGAAGGATTTAAACTTGATAAAGAAGACGAGATCATTGATGGAATGCTATTTATTGAAAATGGCGAAATTCGACATCAACCAACGAAGGAGTCAATGTAATGCAAATTGATATTGTTAGCTTAATTACTATTTTTATACTTGCAGTATTTGTTGGTAATGAAATTATAAACAAAGTTCCACCTACATTACACACACCCTTAATGTCTGGTTCAAATGCTATTTCAGGAATTGCTATTGTTGGTGCAATTCTTGCAATATTAGTAGATGCAGGTGATGCTAGTAAATATATTGGTTTAGCTGCTTTAATTTGTGCAACTATTAATGTTGTTGGTGGCTTTTTAGTTACAGATAGAATGTTAAAAATGTTTAAAAAGAAGTAAAAAATGGAAGCTATTCAAATAACAAATATCCTTTATTTAATTTCTGCAGTAGCCTTTATTTTAGGTATTAAAAGATTATCTCATCCCAAGACTGCAAGAAGCGGAAACCTATTATCCTCATTGGGGATGTTAATAGCTATTATTGCTACCTTAACATATCCAGGAAAAGAATTTGACTTTACCTTAATACTTGCTGGAGTTGGTATCGGAGCAGTTATTGGAGTAATCTTTGCAACAAGAGTTCAAATGACCGAAATGCCTCAAATGGTTGCTATTTTTAATGGCCTTGGTGGAGCAGCATCTGCTTTTGTTGCATCTTCAGAATTTTTATCATCACCAAATAGTCCATTTATCATTGTATGTTTAAGTGTTTTCATTGGATCATTGACTTTTACTGGTAGTTTTATTGCATTTGGAAAACTTCAAGGATTTATATCAGGAAGAGCTGTTACATTCAAAGGTCAACAAGCTATCAATGCTGTAATTGCTCTGCTTTCAGTTTCCTTGGTACTTGCACCTGGTCTATTTTTTGATTCATCAATTTTCAGTGGTTATTTAAACGCATTCTTCGTAATTGTTGTTCTTGCACTAATACTTGGTGTTGGTCTTACAATTCCAATTGGTGGTGCAGATATGCCAGTTGTTATTTCACTTCTAAATTCATATTCTGGAATTGCTGCGGCAGCTACAGGATTTTTAATTAGCAACAATGCCCTAATTATTAGTGGATCTCTTGTTGGAGCTTCAGGGCTAATTTTAACAAATATTATGTGTAAAGGAATGAATCGTTCACTTGCAAATGTAATATTTGGTGCAGTTGGAGCTGAGTCTGAAAGCGGAAGCTCAGATGGAAAAGAAATGAATATTAAGAGCTATTCAACAACTGAAGCAGCTATGATTTTAGATGCTGCAGAAAAAATTATAATTGTTCCAGGATATGGACTTGCAGTTGCCCAAGCACAACACGTTGCCAGAGAGGTAGCTGAATCTCTTGAAGCTATGGGTAAAACAGTATTGTATGCAATTCATCCAGTTGCGGGAAGAATGCCCGGACACATGAATGTTTTGCTAGCTGAAGCTAATGTTTCTTATGATGTTTTAAAAGATTTGGATGAGATCAATCCAGAATTTGAGGATTGTGATGTTGCACTTATTCTTGGTGCAAATGATGTAGTAAACCCTGCTGCTAGACATGATCAATCGAGCCCTATTTATGGTATGCCTATCTTAAATGTAGATAAATCAAGAACCGTAATTATCAATAAAAGAAGTATGAATCCAGGTTTTGCTGGAGTACAAAATGAATTATTTGGATATGATAATTCTATTATGGTTTTTGGTGATGCAAAAGACATGCTAAATGATTTACTTAAAGAAGTAAAAGAATTATAAACTTCTTTTATTTTTTTTTCTATATTAAATCATGTCAAAATCAACTCTCTATGATATTGCAAATGAATTTGAAAAATCTTTAGATAACTTATTAGATCATGATGATTCAGATTTAATAAAAGAAATAGAATCAATCGAAGGCGAATTCAAATTAAAATCGGCAAATGTAGCTAAATATATTAGAAATCTTGAACATTTGGCTTTCGGTATTAAGGAAATTGAAAACAGTCAAAAAGATCGAAGGATTTCTTTAGAAAAGAAAATTGCAAGATTAAAAGATTATCTTCGAATTAATTTTGAAAAAACAAACACAGAAAAGATAGAAAGCGATGACATAGTCATTGCGATGTATAAAAACCCTGTAAAAGTAAATATAATTGATGAAGAAAAAATACCTGAAAAATTCTTTCAAATAAAAGAAACTAAATTACTAAACAAAGATAAGTTAAAAGAGTCACTTAGAAATGGTGAAAATATACCTGGATGTGAATTAATTCAAGAAAAGAGAATTAGTATCAAATAAATTATTATGGAATTTTTTGCAAAATATAGGATGTATTTTTTAAGAACCTCTATTTTGCTTCTTATAGTTTTATCAGTTACAAACAATGACTTCAGAGCCTATACACTTGAAATAACTACTATCGAATCCTTACAAATGAGTATTTTAGGCTTTATAATGGTTGTTTTTGGATCATTTGGTAGAATTTGGGCCTCACTTTACATTGAAGGAAATAAAACCAAAAATCTTATTACTGCTGGTCCTTTTTCAATGGTAAGAAATCCATTATACTTTTTTAGTTTAGTTATGTTATTGGGCTTTAGCTTGGCACTCAAAGCTATTTATCTACCCTTAGCTCTTCTTTTAATTTTTGTGTTATTCCATATACCAACAATTGCGAACGAAGAAAGAAAACTAAGAAATAATCATGGAGAAAAATTTGAAAATTATATGAAATCTACTCCAAGACTTCTTCCAAATATCTTTAAATATAAGAAACCTGAAAAAGGTCAAAAAGTATTAGTAAAAATTAGTAGGATTAATGGAGTGCTAATTGAGGTGATAGGTTATTTATTTTTATATACTTTAGTTGATATAATATATTTTATTTTAGATTAATTCTTTTTCACGAAGCATATTTATTAAATCTTCGCTTTTATATTCAACGTTAAAAATTTCATAGGTATCATTTTCTTTTAAATGAAATAAAGTTTGACTACCTACCTCTAATCCATAATAACGTTCAAGAATGTATCTATAAAATGATAGCTGTAATGAGTAGTGAATAAAATTACAATCATCCAGATGTTGAGATGAAGAAAGTATTCCTTTTTTGTTTCTAAATGAATTCTTATCAATTCTTTTATTTGTTTTCCAGTCTACCAGGTGATACATATTTTGTTCGCTATTAAAAACCAGTAAGTCGATTGTACCAGCTATACCTAATTCTTTTGAGTAAATAATTACCTCTGAGAAAAAAGAATTATATTCATTTTTTTGCTTTTCTTTTAACCATCTAACACCTGTAATTGACATTTGATGCTTTGGATCAATATTCTCTTTTACATACAACTCTAATTCATTATGAACTATCGTTCCTCTTTCTGCACCCTTTCCCCACTCTTTTAGTACCTCATTTAAAGTTTTACCACTATACTTTGGATTAGTATTTATTAATTTGGTAGCTACTTTTTCTTGATCAAACTTTTCAAAAAAGAAATGGATAAACTCAGTGACACTTGAAAATTTAAATTCAGGACTACTATTAAGAATATATTTATGATTTTCTTGATCTAAAGTAATATCATTTTTAAATAGTTCATTCATTAAGCACCGAGCATATCGAGAACTAATCTAATCACTTGTCCAGAAGCACTATTTTTTTGAATATAACTTCTATTTTCTACATGGTATGAAGTTCCTGCAACGTCGAAATGAGCCCATGGTATATCTTTGCCAACGAATGCTTTAAGGAATGCACCTCCAGCGATAGTTCCTGCTTGACCTGTTGATCCCATATTCTTTACATCAGCAATATCAGATTTAACTTGATCACAATATTCATCCCATAAGGGTAATTGCCATACATGTTCTCCTGTATTGTCGGAAGAAACTTTGATATTTTCTACTAATGTTTCATTATTGCTCATTATACCTGTAGCAATATGACCAAGAGTGATAACAACAGCACCCGTTAATGTTGCAAAATCTAGCATATACTCTGGATCATAATGCTTACTAGCATATGCTAAAGCATCAGCAAGTATTAACCTACCTTCTGCATCAGTATTTAAGACTTCAATAGTTTTTCCATTATAGGCGGTAAGGATGTCTCCCGGTTTATAAGCTGAGCCACCTAACATATTATGAGTTGAGGGAACAATAGCTACTATATTCATCTTAGGTTGTAATTCAGCTATAGCATTCATCACCCCGAAAACAACCGCCGAACCACACATATCAAATTTCATTTTATCCATGTTTAAGCCAGGTTTCAATGAAACTCCTCCTGTATCAAAAGTTAGACCTTTTCCTACAAGTAATACCGGTTTTTCACTTTTCTTTCCTCCAAAATATTCCATAATAATAAACTTTGGAGGTTCATTTGTTCCTTGAGCAACACCTGCAAATGATCCCATACCCATTTTTGTAAATTCTTCTCTATCAAAGACAGTAACTTTCATATTTCCTTTCTTACCAACTTCTTTTGCAAAATTTGCTAACCTTGTTGGAGTAGTTACGTTTCCAGGATGATTGCCAAGATCTCTTGAATCACAAACTGCACTTGCGATAATTGCACCTTTTTTTGCTGCATCTTGATTACAAGCATCAACCATTGTAATACTATTTAAATGGTATTCTCCTCGTTCATCAGTGAAATAATCTAAAAATCTATAACTCGAAAGAATTAAACCTTCGGCAAATGCTTGACAAAAATATTCACCCTCATCTGTAACAGGACACTCAACTGCAATATCGCTGTATTTATGCTTTAAAGCATAACCTACAACTTCTCCAGCTGCCCTTCTAAAATCTTCCGCTGTTTTTTCAGATGAATCTCCCAATCCGTAATAAACTATTCGTGAACTATTATCGATTTCAAAAACAAGATCCCCAACTTTTCCTGTTTTATTTTGAGATTTAAACAGTTCTGCTAAATCTTTATCCATTTTGTCAGAAAATGTTGGTACAGCAACCATACCATAATTTTCATCTACTAAATCTTTATGATTTTTTAAAAAATTTAATTTCTTTATATGTGCCATTTTTTTTCCTTATAAACTTAGGTTATGTTTGAAACTTACGAGCTTACCATTTTTATCTTTTACAACTGCAACAAATGTTATATCAGCTGTACAAGCAAGCCTTTTTCCATGATCTTTACTTTCTGCATATGCTTTAACTTGAACTTTGATTGATGTGCTTCCTGTGCCAATGATAGTTGATTTACACTTTACCCAATCACCTAGATAAACAGGTTCTTTAAATTCAACTTTATCTAAAGCTCTAGTCACAGAGCCCCAAGCATCAGTTTCTTCGAGAAATTCAGATGCTGCTTTAGCAGCAGCTAAGTCAAGCCATGAAAGCATATATCCACCAAAAAGTGTACCTGCGGTATTAATATGAGTAGGTTGTACTAATTCTGAAAATTCTGAAACTTTATTCACGAGGATAATTTATAAAAAATTGTGACTTTTTCAGTACTTTATTTCAAAAAAATATTTAAAACTGTTCTTCTTCCGTAGAACCATCCATCGCACTTGTTGAAGGATCTCCAACGATACAATTATTTACTGCATCAAAGTAGCCTGTACCAACCTCTTGTTGGTGTGCGGAAAAAGTATATCCTTTATCATGGTCAGCAAATTCTTTTTCTTGTAATTCTACATAAGCAGACATGCCAGATTTGACATAATTTTTTGTTAAATCAAACATACCATGCCACATTGAATGAATTCCGGCAAGCGTAATAAATTGGAACTTATAACCCATTGCTCCAAGCTCTTTTTGGAACTTAGCTATTGTAGAATCATCAAGATTTTTTCTCCAATTAAATGAAGGAGAGCAATTATAAGCTAACATTAATTCAGGATGATCTTTTTTTATTGATTCAGCAAATAGTTTTGCTTCTTCTAGGTTAGGTTTTCCTGTTTCACACCATAATAAATCAGAATACGGAGCATATGAAAGACCTCTAGAAATTGCTTGCTGAATACCTGCCTTTACTCTGTAAAAACCTTCAGATGTTCTTTCTCCAGTAACAAACTCAGCATCTCTTTCATCAACATCAGAAGTAAGTAGCTCGGCTGCATTAGCATCTGTTCTTGCCACTAAAAGCGTTGGAACGTTTAAAACATCTGCCGCCAACCTCGCTGCCACAAGTTTATTTATTGCTTCTTGAGTCGGCACAAGAACTTTACCACCCATATGACCACATTTTTTGACACTAGCTAACTGATCTTCAAAGTGAACTCCTGCAGCTCCTGCTTTAATCATGGCTTTCATAAGCTCAAAAGCGTTTAAAACCCCACCAAAACCAGCTTCTGCATCAGCTACTATTGGCGTAAAAAAGTCAAATTTCGGTTTACCATTGGAACTCATCCATTCTATTTGGTCAGCTCTTTTAAAAGAACTATTAATTCTTTTAACTAAAGATGGAACTGAATCAACAGGATATAATGATTGATCAGGATACATTGCTTCAGCACTGTTATTGTCTGCTGCCACTTGCCATCCAGACACATATATCGCTTTTGCACCAGCTTTTACACCCTGCACTGCCTGTCCACCTGTTAAAGTACCTAAGCAATGAACATAGTCTTCTTTATGAAGCATATTCCAAAGTTTTTCAGCACCAATTCTTGCCAAAGTATATTCTGGCTGGAGTGAACCTCTTAACTTTACAACTTCTTCAGCAGAATATGGTCTTTTGACATAAGACCATCTTTCGTTCATTTCCCAATCGTTTTTTAATTCTAATACCTGTTCATTTAAATTCATTATAATTCCTCATACGCTTTTGTGGTTAAAAATTCTTCTACATTTTCAGACAAAGTTATTTGTTCAAAAATTGACTTTGCTAATTCAAATTTTCCGTTTTCAAAAATTTCCATTCCTACTTCGTTTTTAACATTCAATAATTCTTCTTCTAAGCATGTTCTAAACAACTTTTCATCGACAATTTTTCCATTATCTAACTTATTTTTATGTTTAATCCATTGCCAAATTGAGGTTCTAGATATTTCCGCTGTTGCAGCATCCTCCATTAATCCATAAATGGAAACGCAACCTAACCCTGAAACCCAAGCTTCAATATATTTTAGTGAAATTCTGATGTTTGATCTAAGACATTGTTCAGAGCTTACTCCATCGCATCCTTTTAACAGTTGTTCTGCAGTAATTTTCTCCTTCGAGATATAATCTAATTGATTTGTTTGAAAGGTATCAAATTTGTCTTTAAAAATTTCATTTACATAATCAGCTAATCCTGGATGCGCAATCCATGTTCCATCATGTCCGTTATTTATTTCAAATAATTTATCTTCATTAACTTTCTGTAAAATTTTTCTATTTTCATCATGATTTTTTGAGGGTACGAAAGCTGCCATTCCTCCCATTGCAAAAGCTCCTCTTTTATGACAAGTGTTTACAAGTAATGTTGAATAGCTTGTTAAAAATGGTTGATTCATTGTAATAATGTTTCTGTCAGGTAATAATTTTTCAGGAAAAGATTGTAAAGTCTTAATAAAACTGAAAATATAATCCCATCGTCCACAATTCAGGCCGATAATATGATCTTTTAGGTGGTATAATATTTCTTCCATCTGAAAAACTGCTGGCAAAGTTTCAATTAAGCATGTTACTCTGACTGTTCCTCTTTTTAAATTAAGTTCATCCTCGCAAAATGCGATAATATCATTCCAAAGTTTAGCCTCATGATAGGATTGTAATTTTGGAATATAAAAATATGGACCTGAACCAAATGTTTCTAAAGCTTTATGGTTGTGGTATAAATACATTACAAAATCAACCAATGCTCCATAAAGTGCAGTTCCATTACATGAAATATGCTTTTCTTTAAGATGTAATCCTCTTACTCTACACATTAAAATGGCAGGATTTGATCGCAAATTATATTTTTTTAATGTTACTCTGTGTTGAAAAGAAATTGTTCTATGAGCAGCATCTCGCATATTAACCAAACCATTTTGTATATTTTCCCAAGTAGGTGAAAGCGAATCTTCAAAGTCAGCCATAAAGACATTTACATTGGAATTCAGTGCATTTATAATCATTTTACGGTCAACAGGACCAGTAATTTCTACTCTTCTGTCTTTTAGGTTATTTGGAATAGGTCTAACTGACCATTCTGAGTTTCTAATGTCTTCAGTTTTAGGATCAAAAGATGGTAAGCTTCCTCTATCAACAATATTTTGATATTCAGCTCTTTGATTAAGAAGTTCATCAATTCTATTATTGAACTTGTGATGAACTTTTTCTAAAAAATGCAGAGCATTCTCAGAAAAAATTTCCGAACCTGAACTTGAAATCTCTTTTGAAAAATTTAAAATGACTTCCCCCTAAAATTGAGCTATAACCTAGTGAAATTTAAAAAAAATAACAATTTCAAAAATTAGAGATTTTTAGCCATTGCTTCGCCTTGCTTAATATCAACTTTTGAAAAAACATAGGCACCTAAAATAAATAATATCATTATTGATAATAGTCCAAATCGAGCAGCTCTTATTTCATCATCAACAATGTTACTCAAAAATAGAGTAACTGAACCCATTAAAACTGGACCAAACACTGCTGCAAATTTTCCTAACATATTATAAAATCCATAAAATTCAGCAGATTTCTGTTCAGGAATTATTCTAGAATATAAACTTCTGCTGATAGATTGGATTCCACCTTGAAAACAACCTATAAGTAATGCAACAATATAAAAGTGAGTAATACTCTCAACAAAATATCCTGCAAAAAGAATTACACAATAACCAAGAATTCCTAAGTAAATACCGTTTTTTAAACCAATGTAATTTGCAATTTTTATATAAATTAATGTTGCAAAAAAAGCAACAAGCTGTATTAAGACAAGAGCACCCATTATAGATGCTTGATCAAATCCTAAGGTAAAAGCAAAATTAGCTGCCATACGTACAACAGTATCTACACCATCTATATATAACCAATATGCTAAAAGAAAAGTAGCTACAACTTTAAGTTTCTTTAAGTCGTTAAAAGTATTTCTGAACTGAATCAAACCATTTATCACAGAATCGGAAAGGCTTTCACTTTCGTGAAATTTTGGTTCTTCTACAAAAAGCATAAGAGGAATTGAAAATAATGCCCACCATACTCCAACTGAAATAAATGCATATTTTGTAGCTTCAATGGCATCAACTAAACCAAAAGAAGCTGGATACGAAATCATTAAAAAATTAATAATAATTAATATACCTCCTCCAAGATATCCCAATGAAAATCCTAGCGCAGAAACATCATCAATATTTTTTTCATTGGAAACGGACGGAAGTAATGAATCATAAAAAATATTTGCTCCAGAAAATCCAATAGTAGAAAAGATGTATACTAAAAGAGCAATTGGCCACATTCCTTGAGAAATAAATCCAAGACCTAAAGTCATCACAATTCCTAGAAATGCAAAGAAAATTAGAAATTTTTTCTTATAGCTTCCTCTATCTGCAATTGCTCCTAAAATTGGTGCCAATAATGCAACAATCAACGAAGCAATTGAATTACCTAAACCTAGGTAAAATGTACTTACAGATAAGTTATCTGGATTTGACCAATATTGTGAGAAAAAAATTGGAAAGAAACCAGCCATAACAGTAGTTGCAAAAGCAGAATTTGCCCAATCATAAAGGGCCCAACTATAAATTTGTTTTTTATTCATCAACCTTTTCTTAAAGAAAACTTAATGGTTATCCCTTTTAAATCAAATGATTCCCTAAGTTGATTGTGAAGATATCTTAAATACTGAATCGATATAAGCTTTGGATAATTACTGAATAAAGCAAAAATGGGAGGAGATTGTTGTACTTGCTCAACAAATTTTATTTTTATTGACTTACCTTGTGTAGCTGGAGGTGGATAATTTTTTACTGCTTTTTCAATCCAAACATTTAAATCTTTTGTAGATAATTTTTCTTTTTGTTTAGTAAAAGTTTCCCATGCTTTTTCCAAAACATTTGATACTCTTCTTTTGGTGAGAGCAGAAACAAACAAAATAGGGTAATGTTGTAAATCCTTGAATTCTGTATACATATCTTCTTTGTATAGTTCTGCAGAAACATTTGTTCCTGATGCTAAATCCCACTTATTAACAAGAATTATCATTCTCTTTCCTTTTTTAATAACTTCTTTTGCAATAGTTTTTTCTTGCTTGGTAAAACCTTTCTCAGCGTCAACTACCAATAAAACAAGGTCAGATCTTAATAGTGAATCCATTGCTCTTAAAGAACTATAAAATTCGATATCTGTATCAACTTTACTTTTCTTTCTTAGGCCAGCAGTGTCAATAATTTTAATATTTTTTCCATGCCATTTTATAATCGTATCAACTGAATCTCTTGTAGTTCCTGCAATATCAGAAACAATCGCTTGCTCTCTTTGAATTAAAGAATTTAAAAGAGAAGATTTTCCTACATTTGGCATTCCTACAATTGCAATTGAACAATCTGTATTATCATTAGACTGTGATATCATACTAAAATCAATTAATTCAAATAAATTATCTAACATATCTCCAACTCCGGCGCCATTTAAAGCTGATATTGGGATTGGGTTTTCAAAACCCATATCAAAAAATTGATCTTTTCTAATATCATGTTCAGGAGTATCACATTTATTGACTCCTACAACAAATTTTTTTCCAGATTTTCTTATAATTTTTGATAAAAATTGATCATTTGGGTTTAATCCGTCTTTTCCATCAACAAGAAAAATTATACCGTCACATTCCTCAAGTGCGGCTGAAATTTGTACTTTTATTTTTTCATTGAATATGTCTTCATTTGAACTGACATACCCTCCAGTATCAATTATATTAAATTCTTGTGATAACCATTCCGCCGAAGAATAAACTCTATCTCTGGTAACGCCTTCCACTTGATCAACAATGGATGCTCTTTTTCCAGAAAGTTTATTAAAAAGAGTAGATTTACCCACATTTGGTCTTCCAACAATTGCAATTTTTGGTTTTTTAGCCATTTCAAAAGATTATACAACTTCGAAAATTGTTCTGCTATAAAATTATTTTACTAAAAAAATGAACAATTCTGTCCAAAGAATAAAAGTAACAATCAATGAATATTGAAAAGGAACTCTTCTTTTTGAAATTTTTGGATTAGATATTCTTACATAGTAGTGCCAAATTCTGAAAGCAACATAAAACCAAGACAAAACTAGATTAAACATTGTTACATGACCCACAGTATATGCAAATAAACAATAAACAATAAATGGAAGAGGAGCTTCAAAAAGGTTCTTGTAAAGCTCTCTGGAGGCTTGAATATTTAATGGAATTTTTTCCCATCCTGGCATATACTTCAGCCAGCGAGAATCAAGCTCTTTGTTCATGATTGAATTTCTAAGCTGGAGGGCATTGACAACAGTGTGAATGTGCATAATTAAAATTATTGGAAATATAGGAAATAGTATTAAAACAGGATTTAAGCTACTGTCCAAGATATACTCTTAATGGTTCGCTTCTTGTCTTGTGCGCTAATCTACGAATGGCTTTTTCTTTAATCTGCCTTACACGTTCTCTGGTTAAGCTAAATTGCTCTCCAATTTCATTTAATGTAAAAGATCTATCTCTATTAATTCCAAAGTACATTTCTATTACTGAACGCTCTCTTTCGGTTAAAGTACTTAATGCAGAAGCAATTTCTTCTTTCATGGAAGTATCCATAACATTATTATCAGGATCTTTTTCCTGCTCATCTTCAATAACATTTATTAAAGAACTATCTTCTCCTTCCGCGAAAGGGGCGTCTAAAGAACTATGCCTTCTTGAATATTGTAAAGCATTAAATACTTCTTCGGTTTTTACGTCAAGCTGGTGACTAATTTCTTCAACCTTAGGAGGGCGACCCATTTCAGCTTCGAGCTTTTCAGCAGCTTTGGTAATTTTAGTAATAGTACCTACTCTGTTTAAAGGTAACCTTATAAGTCTTCCCTGCTCAGCTAATGCTTGTAAAATAGCTTGTCTTATCCACCAAACCGCATAAGAGATAAATTTAAAACCTCTTGAAGGATCAAACCTTTTTGCTGCTTTTATCAATCCCAGATTACCCTCATTAATTATATCAGAAAGAGATAAACCATTTCCTTGATACTTTTTTGCAACTGAGACAACAAACCTTAAATTTGCTTCCACTAATTCTTTCATTGCTTGTTTATCACCTTTTGCTATTAATACGGCCAGCTCAACTTCTCTATCCGGTGAAAGAGGTTCATATTGAGAAATTTCAGATAGATACATACTAATTGTTCCACTTGATACCTTAGAACGTTTAATTCTTTCATCTGCTCTACCTAATGCATTTTTTCTTTTTTCTTCTGCATCTAATTCCTTTTGCACTTCAACAGCATGTGCGTCAGGACCCATAGATTCTAAGTTTTGAAGTTCTTTTGAAAGTTTTTTTGAGATTTTTTTAGCAGCCAATTGATCAATC
>Ga0208390_1000512_pt1 | contig 14099 bp, 12 predicted proteins | sample Knorr_S7_td_Surf_FD_185594 | JGI IMG/M metagenome (GOLD analysis project Ga0208390, IMG submission 185594) | Marine microbial communities from Southern Atlantic Ocean transect - Knorr_S7_td_SurfaceA_ad_6m_LV_A (SPAdes) (version 2) | ecosystem: Environmental > Aquatic > Marine > Oceanic | place...
CGAAGTTAGAGACGTCCATCCAACTCATTATGGAAGAGTCTGTCCAATTGAGACTCCAGAAGGGCCTAATATTGGCTTAATCAATTCTTTATCAGTATATGCAAGAGTTAATGATTATGGTTTTATAGAGACTCCCTATAGAGAAATAGTTAACGGCAAGGTTACAGAAAACATTAAGTATATTTCTGCTATTGAAGAAGGAGAATTTGTTATTGCTCAGGCTAGCGCAAAACTAGACAAAAATAATAAATTTTTAGAAGAATTAGTGCCAGTAAGGTATAGGAATGAATTTGAATTAGTAACTCCGGATCGAGTTGACCTCATGGATGTTTCACCTCAACAAGTGGTATCTATTGCAGCTGCGTTAATTCCTTTTCTAGAGCATGATGATGCGAACAGAGCATTGATGGGCTCAAACATGATGAGACAAGCCGTACCTACATTGTCTACCGAAACACCATTGGTCGGTACAGGCATGGAAAGAATTGTTGCAAGAAACTCAGGAGATTGTGTCATTGCAAGAAATGCTGGTGTCATTGAAAAAGTTGATTCTGGAAGAATCGTAGTCAGAAAAAATCTCAAAGATATATCTGGAACGGGATCAGCAGTAGATATTTATAATCTTGTTAAATACACTAGATCAAATCAAAATACTTGTATTAACCAGAAGCCGATTGTATCGGAAGGAGACAAGGTCTCTAAAGGAGACATTCTCGCAGATGGTTCTTCTATAGATTTAGGCGAATTAGCGCTTGGGCAAAATATCAAAATTGCTTTCATGCCCTGGCATGGTTACAACTACGAAGACTCAATATTAATTTCCGATAAACTTGTTCAAGAAGATAAATTAACTAGTGTTCATATTGTTGAAGAAACTTGTACTGCTAGAGATACTAAATTAGGACCAGATGAAATTACCGCTGATATTCCAAATGTTGGTGATTCAGCTTTATCAAAATTAGATGAATGTGGAATAGTACATATTGGAGCTGAAGTAAATGCCGGTGACATTTTGGTAGGAAAAGTAACTCCAAAAGGCGAGACTCAATTATCTCCTGAAGAAAAATTACTTAGAGCAATCTTTGGAGAAAAAGCGTCAGATGTCAAAGATACATCTTTGAGAGTTAAGTCAGGACAAGATGGAACAGTCATTGATGTAAAAGTCTTCACCAGAGAAGGCTTAGAAAAAAATTCAAGAGCCCAAGTAATAGAATCTATTTCGTTGTCTGAAATTCAAAAAGATATAGATCAAGAACTATCTATTGTGTCTTTTGCTACTCTAAACTCCCTTAAATCTTCGATAGTTGGTAAAGAAATCATTAGCGCTAAAGGTTTAAAAAAAGGCGATAAAGTCACAGAAGAATTTTTAATAGATCTTCCTCCTTCTGAATGGTTTAAATTAAGGATGAAAGACGAGTCTATTAATGATGATATAAAAGAAGCAAAAGATAAGTTAAAGAGTTATGAAGATGACTTAAAGAAAAAATTCGAAGACAAGAAGAAAAAAATAGTCTCAGGAGACGACTTACCACCTGGAGTTCAACAAGTCATTAAAGTTTATTTAGCTGTAAAAAGAAGAATCCAGCCCGGAGACAAACTAGCTGGAAGGCACGGTAATAAGGGAGTCATATCAGTTATTATGCCTGTTGAAGATATGCCATACGATGAAAATGGAGAACCAGTTGATATCGTCCTTAATCCATTAGGAGTTCCTTCAAGAATGAATGTTGGTCAGCTTATGGAAACTCATCTTGGCTGGGCCTCAAAAGAATTAGGAAAAAAAATTGGTGAGCTTATTGATACAGCAACAAGTAAAGAAGCAAGAAATTTTGTGGATAAAGTTTATTCTTCTGCAGGAAAAGACGAAGATATAAGTAAGCTTAACGAAAAAGAATTTAAGGAGTTATGCAATAATTTAAAAACAGGAGTGCCAATGGCTACACCGGTTTTTGATGGCGCATCTGAGTCCGAAATTAAATCTATGTTGGAACTTGCTGGACTTCCCACTTCAGGCCAAACAACTCTTTATGATGGAAGAACTGGAGATGCTTTTGAAAGGCCTGTCACTATAGGCTACATGTACATGCTTAAATTAAATCATTTAATTGAAGATAAAATGCATGCTAGATCTACAGGATCTTATAGTTTGGTAACTCAGCAACCGCTTGGAGGAAAAGCTCAATTTGGAGGTCAAAGACTAGGTGAAATGGAAGTCTGGGCTCTTGAGGCATACGGTGCCGCCCATACTTTACAAGAAATGCTCACAGTCAAATCAGATGACGTTGCCGGAAGAACAAAGGTTTATAAAAATATAGTTGATGGTAACCACGAAATGGAAGCAGGTATTCCTGAGTCCTATAACGTTCTTACCAAAGAGATTCGATCCTTAGGGATAGATATAGATTTCGAAGAGGCAGAGTAATTTATGAAAGATTTATTGAAATTATTTAATCAAGACCAGACAGAAAGTTTTAATTCCATCAAAGCTGGATTAGCTTCCTCTCAGCAAATTAGATCCTGGTCTTTTGGTGAAGTAAAAAAACCTGAAACTATTAACTATAGAACTTTCAAACCAGAAAGAGATGGTCTTTTTTGTGCGAAGATTTTCGGTCCTGTTAAGGACTACGAGTGTATTTGTGGAAAATACAAACGTATGAAGCACAGAGGTGTTGTTTGTGAAAAATGTGGGGTAGAAGTCACACTTGCAAAAGTAAGAAGAGAAAGAATGGGTCATATCGAATTGGCTGCTCCAGTGGCACATATTTGGTTTTTAAAATCTTTACCTTCAAGAATTTCTCTTTTACTGGATATGACTTTGAGAGAAATTGAAAGAATTTTGTATTTTGAATCCTTTGTTGTTACAGATCCTGGAATGACAGATCTTGAAAAGGGTCAAATTTTAGATGAAGAAGAATATTTTGAAGCTCTAGAAAATTACGGAGAGGAGTTTTCTGCTGGAATGGGAGCAGAATCCGTAAAAATACTTCTTTCTGAAATGAATTTAGAAGAAGAAATTGCTGAAGTTTTGTCTCAGATTGAAGGCACTAATAGTGAAGCTAAAATAAAAAAATTATCAAAACGTCTTAAAATTTTAAAGGGTTTTCTTTCATCAAGTAATAAACCGGAATGGATGATCCTTGATGTCCTTCCAGTTTTACCTCCTGATTTAAGACCGTTAGTTCCTCTTGAAGGAGGAAGGTTTGCTACTTCAGACCTCAATGACTTATATAGAAGAGTTATTAATCGAAACAATAGGCTCAAAAGATTGCTTGAATTAAGTGCACCAGAAATCATAGTCAGAAACGAAAAAAGAATGCTTCAAGAATCCGTCGATGCATTACTTGATAACGGAAGAAGGGGCAGAGCAATTACTGGTTCAAATAAAAGACCGCTTAAATCTTTGTCAGATATGATTAAAGGTAAGCAGGGAAGGTTTAGACAAAACCTTCTTGGAAAAAGAGTCGATTACTCTGGTAGATCAGTAATTGTTGTAGGACCCACTCTTAAACTTCATCAGTGTGGGCTACCAAAAAAAATGGCTTTAGAACTATTTAAGCCTTTTGTTTTTGGAAGACTTCAAAATATGGAATTAGCTACAACTATCAAAGGTGCTAAAAGAATGGTTGAACGTGAAGAGCCTGTAGTATGGGATATATTGGCTGAAGTTATAAGGGAGCACCCAATTCTTTTAAATAGAGCTCCTACACTTCATAGATTAGGTATCCAAGCATTCGAGCCTATCTTAATCGAAGGAAAGGCTATTCAGTTGCACCCTTTAGTATGTAAGGCTTATAACGCAGATTTTGATGGCGATCAAATGGCTGTTCATGTTCCTTTGACATTAGAGTCTCAACTTGAATGTAGAGCTTTAATGATGGCTAGCAACAACATTTTGTCTCCTTCAAATGGAAGGCCAATTATTGACCCTTCACAAGATGTAGTGCTAGGAATTTATTACATGACAAAATCCAAGCTTAACGCTCTTGGTGAAGGATCAGTATTTGCAGACGTTGATGAAGTAAAAAGGGCATATGACTCTAAACAAGTTGATTTACAAGCAATCATTAAATGCAGAATCTCCAATCAAGATGGATCAAATGAGCTTGTCGAAACCACAGTTGGCCGTACAATTCTTTGGGGAGTAGTTCCTAAAGAAATTCCATTTGAAAAAGTTAACAAGCCGCTGAACAGCAAAGCTATTTCTGATTTGATAAACACTTCTTATAGGTATTCTGGTTTGAAAGCAACTGTAATTTTTTCAGATAAGATAAAAAATCTAGGATATGACTATTCTACTATTTCAGGTTCTTCAATTTGTGTAGAGGACTGTGTAATTCCAGATAATAAAGAATCAATTATTTCTCAGGCTCAAAATGAAGTAAAAGAAATTGAAGCTCAATATTCCTCTGGTTTAGTAACTCAAGGAGAAAAATATAATAAAGTTATTGATATTTGGTCTAGGGCAAACGAAGCAGTTGCTAGTTCACTTATGGAAACTATTTCTAAAGATAAAGTAGTAAATTCTGAGGGCGATGAAGTAGATGAAGATTCGTTTAATTCAGTATTTATGTATTTAGATTCTGGAGCAAGAAGTTCACCTGCCCAAGTCAGACAGTTAGCGGGAATGAGGGGTCTAATGGCTAAACCTGATGGATCTATTATAGAAACTCCAATAACAGCGAATTTTAGAGAGGGCTTAACAGTTCTACAGTACTTTACGTCAACCCATGGAGCGAGAAAAGGTTTGGCTGATACTGCCTTAAAAACTGCAAATTCAGGTTATCTTACAAGAAGACTTGTCGATGTTGCGCAAGACCTTGTCATAAGAGAATTTGATTGTGGGACAGAAGATGGTCTTGAGCTTAGAACAATCATTGATGGTGGAGAAGTTGTCCAGTCTCTTAGTGAAAGAATTTTAGGAAGAGTTTTGGCTGCAGATATTGAATCAAAAGATGGAGAGTTAAAAATTGAAAAAGGAACTTTAATAGACGAGGAATTAGCTGAGAAAATAGAAAATCATAAAATAAACTACGCTTTTGTGAGATCAGCTATCACTTGTGAAACAAGTTTCGGTATTTGTTCTAAATGTTATGGAAGAGATTTAGGGCGAGGTAATTTAGTAGACCCAGGTGAAGCTGTAGGTATAGTTGCGGCTCAGTCTATCGGAGAGCCTGGCACTCAGTTGACTATGAGAACCTTTCATATCGGTGGTGCAGCTTCAAGGTCGTCAGAAAATGACAAAATTGAGGTTAAATTTGATGGTGTTGTGAAGTACAAAAACATAAGTTCTGTAACTAATAAAGACAAAAATCAAGTATGTATTTCTAGATCAGCTGAAATCCTTTTGTTAGATGAAAACGATTTTGAAAAAGAAAGATATAAACTTCCTTACGGAGCGACAGTAAATGTTAAAGATGGAGCAAAAGTTAAAGCCGGAGAAATTTTAGCTAGATGGGATCCTCTCAATCATCCGATTATTTCAGAAGTTAAAGGGAAATCTAAATTAATAGATATGGAAAATGGAATTTCCGTCAGAGTTGTTCAAGACGAATTGACTGGGCTAAGCAGTATGGAAGTTTTGGACGCTGCCGAAAGAACATCAGCAGGTAAAGACCTTACACCCACAATATCTATTGTAGATTCAAAAGGAAATGAAGTAATTTTGCCAAATGGTAAAAGACCAGCAAATTATGTTCTTGAACAAAAATCTTTAGTAAATGTATCAGACGCTCAAACGATTAGTGTTGGAGATGTTTTGGCGAGAATACCTAAAGAATCTTCAAAGACAAGAGATATAACAGGTGGATTACCAAGAGTAGCTGATCTTTTTGAGGCAAGAAAACCAAAAGAAGTCGCAATCCTTGCAGAATTAAGTGGAGTCGTTTCTTGGGGGAAAGAAACTAAAGGTAAAAGAAGATTAATAATTACTGGGAAAGACTCTGGAGAGGAAATTGTTAGTGAGACACTGATTCCAAAAACTAGAAGCATCAACGTTTTTGAAGGTGAAACCGTAAACAAAGGCGATGTCATCAGTGAGGGGTCATTGAGTCCTCATGACATTTTGGCTCTCAAAGGAGTTACCGAATTGACTGATTATGTGGTTAATGAAATACAGGACGTTTATAGACTCCAAGGAGTTGAAATTAGTGATAAACATATTGAATGTATTCTCAGACAAATGCTGAGAAAGGCTGAGATTACAGAATCTGGAGATTCTGATTTCATTATCGGAGATCAAGTTGAGTTTTCTGAGGTTGTAAACATCAACAAAAAACTTATAGCAGAAGGTAGCGTTCCCGCCCAGTTTAATAGGTTGTTGCTTGGTATTACTAAAGCATCACTTGCAACTGAATCATTTATTTCAGCGGCGTCTTTCCAGGAAACTACAAGAGTTCTCACAGAGGCTGCTGTTACTGGAAAAGTCGATAAACTTCGAGGTTTAAAAGAAAACGTTGTAATTGGAAGGCTTGTTCCCTCAGGTACTGGCTATAATTCTGACAAGAAAGAGGAGTTAGATGTTGCTGAATTAGAATCAGAAATTCTCGATGCAATGAATTCTGACGAAGAGCTTTCAGAATAATTATTAATTTCATTGACCAAACTTAAAAGCATCATTAAAATCGCAACATTTTTATGGCTACTGTAAATCAATTAATTAAAAAACCTAGAAAAATAAAAAGGGCTAAAAGTGATGTCCCTGCTCTTGGAGGGTCTCCTCAAAGAAGAGGAGTTTGCACCAGGGTTTACACCACTACGCCTAAAAAGCCTAACTCTGCTTTAAGAAAGGTTTGTAAAGTAAGGCTTACTTCTGGGTATGAAGTAATTTCATATATTGGAGGAGAAGGGCACAACTTACAAGAACACTCCGTAGTACTTTTGCGTGGCGGAAGAGTAAAAGATCTTCCTGGTGTGAGATATCACACTGTTAGGGGAACTCTAGATACTACTGGAGTAGAAGATAGAAAACAAAGAAGATCCAAATATGGATCTAAAAAACCTAAGTAATGCCTAGAAAAGGACCAATTCCTAAAAGAGAAATTTTACCAGATCCTAAATACGGTAATTTAAAGCTTTCTAAATTCATTAATAACTTAATGGAAAGAGGAAAAAAAAGTACTGCTGAAAAAATAATATATTCAGCTTTAGACGAAATATCTAATAGAGCTAAAAGGGACCCCCTTGAAATCTTTGAAGAAGCTCTTGACCAAGTTGGTCCTCAAGTCGAAGTTAAATCGAGAAGAGTTGGTGGAGCAACTTACCAAGTTCCACTTGAAGTTAAAACATCCAGAAAAATGGCTTTAGCTATGAGATGGCTTGTTAATAGCGCAAAAAATAGATCTGAAAAAAACATGTCTACTAAACTAGCTAACGAGCTTCTAGACGCCTCAGAAGGCAAAGGCGAAGCTGTCAAGAAAAGACAAGATACCCACAAAATGGCAGAGGCAAACAAAGCTTTTTCTCATTTTAGATTTTAAATGTCTGAACGAAACTTTCCATTAAGTCTTTATCGTAATATCGGTATCTGTGCTCATGTGGATGCGGGTAAAACTACTACAACAGAAAGAGTGCTCTTTTACACAGGCATTTCTCATAAGATTGGGGAAGTCCACGACGGAGCTGCAACGATGGATTGGATGGAACAGGAGCAAGAAAGAGGTATTACAATTACTTCTGCGGCTACTACTTGTTTTTGGAAGGGTATGAGAAAAAACTTTCAAGAACATAGAATTAACATTATTGACACACCTGGTCACGTTGATTTCACCATTGAAGTTGAAAGGTCTTTAAGGGTTCTAGATGGAGCAGTAGTTGTATTTTGCGGAAGTTCTGGAGTAGAGCCCCAGTCAGAAACTGTGTGGCGTCAGGCTAATCGCTACAAGGTACCAAGAATCTGTTTTATAAATAAGATGGACAGAGCTGGAGCTGACTTTGAAAGAGTGGTTGATCAAATAAAAAATAGATTAGGCGCTTCTCCAGTAGTAATACAGATTCCAATTGGAGCAGAGGATGATTTTGCTGGAATAGTGGACTTAATAAAAATGAAAGCACTTTATTGGGACGGTGACGATAAAGGAACTTCATACAAGGAAGAGGATATACCAGACAATCTCCTAGAAAAGGCAAATCAACTTAGAGAAGAAATGTTGGAATCAGCTGCTGAAGCAAATGAAGAGCTAATGGAGAAATATTTAAACGATGGTGATTTGTCAGAAGAAGACATTCACCAAGGTTTAAGAGAAAGAACTCTTTCCAATGAAATTGTAGTTTGTATCTGTGGTTCGGCATTTAAAAATAAAGGCGTTCAACCAATGTTAGACGCAGTTATTCAATACTTACCATCTCCGACTGAAGTTGAAGCTATTCAAGGCGTTCTTGAAGATGGAGAAACACTAGAATCTAGAAATTCTGATGATGACGAACCTTTTTCTGCTTTAGCCTTTAAAATAGCTACTGATCCTTTTGTTGGAACATTAACTTTTATAAGAGTTTATTCTGGAGTTCTAAAACAAGGTGACTCAGTATTTGCGTCTTCAAAAAGTTCTAAAGAAAGAGTTGGAAGGATGCTTCAAATGCACGCCAATAACAGAGAAGAAATTTCTGAGGTTAGAGCAGGTGATATTGCAGCCATAATCGGATTAAAAGACGTTACAACTGGAGACACTCTTTGCGATTTAAAAAAGACCATCATTTTAGAAAAAATGACTTTCCCCGAACCAGTAATTTCTGTTGCTGTAGAGCCAAAAACAAAGTCTGACCAAGAAAAAATGGGGATATCTCTTGGAAGGCTTGCTCAAGAGGACCCATCTTTTAGAGTAAACACTGACGAAGAATCTGGGCAGACGATTATATCAGGTATGGGAGAACTTCATTTGGAAGTCTTAGTTGACAGAATGAAGAGAGAGTTTGATGTCGAAGCAAATATTGGCAAACCTCAAGTTGCTTATAGAGAGTCTATCCGTGAAAGCGTTGAATCTGAAGGTAAATTTGTAAGGCAATCTGGAGGTAAAGGTCAGTATGGTCATGTGTGGCTTAAAATAGAGCCTTTGGCTGAGTCTGATAAGGAAGATGAAAAAGAAGTTTTTCAGTTTATTAACAAAATAGTCGGTGGAACTATTCCACGAGAGTTTATTCCAGCAGTTGAAAAAGGAGCAAAAGAACAAATGCAATCGGGAGTAATTGCTGGCTACCCACTCATTGATGTGAAAGTAACAGTTTATGATGGCTCCTTTCATGATGTAGATTCTAGCGAAATAGCTTTTAAAGTAGCCTCATCAATGGCTTTAAAAGATGGTGCGCTCAGAGCCAAACCAGCTTTACTAGAACCAATCATGAAATTAGAAGTTGTAACCCCTGAGGAATATATGGGAGACGTCGTGGGAGATTTGAATAGAAGGAGAGGGATTGTAAATGGCATGACCGATGTACATGCTGGTAAAGTTCTAGATGGCGAGGTCCCTTTAGCAGAAATGTTTGGCTACGCAACAGATCTCAGATCTGCTACTCAAGGTCGTGCAACATTCACTATGGAACCCTTAAAATATTCAGAAGTTCCAACTAACGTAGCTGACGCAATTATCAATAAATCTTAAAGATTTTATTTGTTGACACATCTCTTCTGCACCAATAGAATTGCGGCTCTTTGTGCTTTTATCTTAGTAATTTAGAAGCTGAGTTCTTTAACAATTTTGTATTTTTTTAGGGGTATATTTTGCAAAACCAAAATATCAGAATAAGGCTTAAAGCCTTTGACAACAAACTGATTGATAAATCGGCTAAAGAGATAGTTGAAACTGTCAAAAGGACAGGAGCTATTATCAAAGGACCGATTCCAATGCCTGTAAGGAAAAGATTAACTACTATTCTTATTTCGCCGCATAAAGATAAGGATGCTAGGGATCAATACGAAATTAGAACTTATAAAAGAATTATGGATATCATCAAGCCAACAGAAAAAACTGTTGATGCTTTGATGAAATTGGATCTATCAGCGGGAGTTGATGTCCAAATATCTTTAGACGAATTAACTAAATAGCAGGTTATTTAAAGTGGTTGGTTTAATTGCAACGAAAGAGGGAATGACAAGAATTTTCCATGAAAGTGGGGAATCAATTCCAGTTAGTGTTTTAAAAGTCGATTCAAATTTTGTTTCCCAAATTAAAAATAGTGAAAACGATGGTTACTCTGCAATTCAACTTTCTTCTTTAGACAAGAAGGAAAAAAATACATCTAAATCTTATAAAGGCCACTTTACTAAAAATAACCTTTCAATAAAAAATAAGGTCCATGAATTTAGAATCTCAGAAGAAAAATTAGCTGAGATTGAAATTGGTAAGGAATTTTCTGTAGATATTTTTGAGGAGGGTCAATTCGTAGACATTTCTGGAGTATCAAAAGGTAAAGGCTTCGCGGGAACGGTAAAAAGATGGAATTTTGCTACTCAGGATGCAACACATGGTAATTCTTTAGCACATAGAAAACCTGGTTCTATAGGACAATGTCAAACTCCAGGAAGAGTTTGGAAAGGAAAAAAAATGTCTGGTCATATGGGCAACGTAAATAAAACTATCCAAAATCTCAAAATTGTTAAGATTGATGGCGAAAATAAATTAATTTTAGTAAAAGGATCAATCCCTGGTCCTTCAGGTTCAACAATTCTAATTAAACCCGCAATTAAAAAATAATCATGGAACTTCCAATAGTTAATTCTAAAAGTAAAAGTCTTAAAGTTCCTGATTCTTTATTCAATCAAGAAGTGAATGATAATTTAATAAATCAGCTTATTAATTCTTATATTGACAATGGGCATCAAGGAACCAAGGCACAAAAGAATAGGTCTCAAGTCAGTGGCGGTGGAAAAAAACCATGGAGACAAAAGGGAACTGGAAGAGCAAGAGCAGGAACATCAAGAAGCCCAATTTGGAGAGGAGGTGGAGTAACTTTTGCAGCCAGATCAAAATCTTCGAATCCAAAGAAAATAAATAAAAAAATGTATAAAGTTGCAATGAAATCAATTCTTTCAAGTTTAGCTAAGAACAACAAAATATCTATCTCTCAGGGGATTGAAGTTGGAACCACAAAAACTAAAGAGATGGTAAGCCTTCTAAAAAAAATAGATTTTGAAAAAGGTTTATTGATATTTAAAGAATTAAACGAAAATCTAATTTTAGCCAGCAGAAATATACCAAACATCGAAGTCACAGAAATCAAGTCTTTAAATCCAATATCTCTCCTAAAGCACGAAGCAATTTTAATAAGTGAAGATTGTTTTAAGGAGTTAGAGGAGCTTTACTCATGAATGAAATCTTAACTAACCAAGTTATTTATTCAGGTCATATGACTGAGAAAGCTTCATTAGTAGGCCAATTTGCAAATGCTTATGTTTTTAAAGTAAATCCAAAGGCTTCAAAAATAGAGGTAAAAAATGCGGTTGAAAATGAATATAAGGTGACTGTAAATAAAGTAAATATCATCAATGTAAAAGGAAAAATTAAAAGAAGCATGACGGCAAGAGGAAAGATATCAAAAAAACCAAATTGGAAAAAAGCATATGTTGCTCTTAAAGAGGGCGACCGAATAGAAATTACTCAAGATTAAACAATGGCAATTACTAAAGCAAAACCAACCTCCCCAGGAAGAAGATTTAGAAGCGTATCTTCAAATCCTGAATTATTTAAAGGTAGATCATATCAACCTTTAACTGAGCCAAAACTAAATTCTGGTGGAAGAAATAATTCTGGCCGAATTACAACAAGACATATAGGAGGAGGTCACAAACATCATTATAGGGTTATAGACTTTAAGAGAAATAAAGACGGTATACCTGCAAAAGTAGAAAGAATTGAATATGACCCTAATAGGTCAGCTTTCATAGCTCTAGTTTTATATGCTGATGGAGAAAGAAGATATATTATTGCTCCTAAAAATTTGAAAGTTGGAGATGAGATTTTATCAGGAGATTCTGCTCCTATTAGTGTAGGTAACTCTCTAGAATTAGATAAAATTCCAGTAGGCTCCACTTTGCATTGTATTGAACTAAAACCTAAGAAAGGAGCACAAGTAGCCAGAAGTGCTGGAGCATCAGTTCAATACGTCGCAAAAGATGGAGGCTATGCATCATTAAGGCTTAAGAGTGGAGAATTTAGAAAAGTTTTAACTTCTTGTAGAGCAACTATAGGAGAAGTTTCAAATGCGGAACATTCTTTAAAATCTCTTGGAAAAGCAGGAGCAAAAAGATGGCTAGGGGTTAGGCCTACTGTTCGAGGAGTTGCAATGAACCCAGTAGACCATCCTCATGGAGGAGGAGAAGGAAGAACTTCAGGTGGGAGGCATCCAGTTTCGCCTTGGGGAACTCCGACAAAAGGTTACAGAACCAGAAATAATAAAAGAACAGATTCCTTAATTATCAGAAGGAGGAAGAAATAATGCCTAGATCGATAAAAAAAGGACCTTTTGTTGATCATCATTTATTAGACAAGGTCATAAAAGCATCATCAAATAACGATAGAAAGCCAATTAGAACCTGGTCTCGAAGATCAATGATCATTCCTGAAATGGTGGGCTTAACTATTTCAGTGCATAACGGTCGTGATCATGTCCCACTATCAATAAAAGAAGATATGGTTGGTCATAAGCTTGGTGAATTTGTTCTTACTAGAACTTTTAGAATGCACTCCGGAGACAGGAAAACATAAAATGAACGAAGTAAAAGCAAAGCTAAGCCGTTTGCCGGTGTCTGGATTTAAAGTTCGTCTTTTAGCAGATCAGATAAGGGGTAAATATGTATCTGAAGCTTTAGACATACTTAACTTTAGTAAAAAAGCTTCCTCTAAAAATTTAAAAAAACTTTTAGAATCTGCTGTTGCTAATGCTGAGCATAATAATGGATTAGATATAGATAGTTTATACATCTCTGAGATTTCAGTAGATGAGGCCTTTTTGCTAAAGCGTATTAGACCACGAGCTAGAGGAAGAGCAGATAGAATTCAAAAAAAATCTTGTCATATTAATTTGGCATTAAATACAAAGGAAATTTAAATGGGACAAAAAGTTAATCCAATAGGAATTAGATTAGGTATATCAAGGGACCACAACTCTGTTTGGTATGCCGAAAAAAATAAATATCAACAACTTTTATTAAACGATTTTGCTGTGAGGGAATTTTTAAAGAAAAGATTAGACAACTCTTTTGTAAGTAAAATTGAAATTGAAAGACCTTCTGAAAGTGCCAAGGTTTCAATTCACACTTCGAGACCAGGAATGATAATCGGAAAAAAAGGTGAAGACATTGATAAATTAAGAGCACAACTTTCAGAATTAATGGAAGTTCCAGTTAGTTTAAACATCAAAGAAATTAGAAAGCCTGATTTAGATGCTCAGCTGGTTTCTGCGAATATTGCGGTCCAACTTGAAAAAAGAGCGATGTTTAGAAGAGTAATAAAAAGAGCTGCTCAAAACTGTATGAGACAAGGAGCTCTCGGAGTAAAAGTTAGAGTATCCGGTAGATTAGGAGGGGCAGAAATTGCGAGAGCTGAATGGCACAAAGAAGGAAGAGTGCCTCTACACACACTTAAAGCAGACATAGATTATGGTTTAGCAGAAGCAAAAACCACTTATGGGATCATTGGAGTTAAAGTTTGGATTTGCAAAGGCGAGGTTCAAAAGAAGAAAAATAAAATATCTGAATAATTATGTTTCAACCTAAGAGAACAAAGTATAGAAAACAAATGAAAGGTAGGAATACCGGTCTTTCTCATAAATCAAATACTCTTGATTTTGGTGCCTTTGGTTTAAAGGCTACTTCAAGGGGTCAAATTACTTCTAGACAGATTGAAGCAGCTAGAAGAGCTATGACTAGACATGTTAAGAGAGGAGCACAAATTTGGATAAGAGTTTTTCCAGATAAACCGATTACAAAAAAACCCCTCGAAGTGAGACAAGGTAAAGGAAAGGGAAATGTCGAATATTATGTTGCACCTATAAAACCAGGAAAGATTCTTTATGAAATGGAAGGTGTCGACGAAGCTTTGGCTAGAGAGGCATTTGCTCTTGCAGCGGCAAAACTACCAGTAGCCACAAAATTTATAGCGAGGAAATCGGTT
>Ga0208390_1000513_pt1 | contig 14077 bp, 17 predicted proteins | sample Knorr_S7_td_Surf_FD_185594 | JGI IMG/M metagenome (GOLD analysis project Ga0208390, IMG submission 185594) | Marine microbial communities from Southern Atlantic Ocean transect - Knorr_S7_td_SurfaceA_ad_6m_LV_A (SPAdes) (version 2) | ecosystem: Environmental > Aquatic > Marine > Oceanic | place...
AGAACATTATTAGTGGCAGAGGAAATGGAAGAGCATCATAAAATTATGGCTTTAGATTTAACTTCTGGTGAAGTTTTAAAAGAAGATTTAGGAAATTTCAATAGGGGAAATGATCCCGAAGGTATTGCACTTGTTGCAAATCCTGATAATTCTGGATACTGGATTTGTACTGAGCAAAGCAAAACCGATAACCGTTTTCATTTATATGATCGTGAAACATTAGAACATATGACTACTATGTATTTAGATAATGTTTCCTACACAGACGGCATTGCTACAGCATATATGCACGGTAAATGGTTTTTATATGCAGTAGATAATGATGCAAGAGTTGTTGCATTTGAATTACCAGAAATCAATTAAGTGAATTTACTTTTCCTTTTTATATATTTTTCCATTTTTCTGGTAGTTACATATTATTTTAGAAATTCAATTATACAAAACATTTATAAACTGCCTATTATTCGAAAATCCTGGCAGCTACCTGAAATGAATGCACATAGTGTAAATTTGATTAATAATGATAAACCTGTAGTTGTTTGTTGTGGTGATAGTATTACTCATGGACATATTGGATATGACTGGGTGAGTTCTTTAAGAAGGAAAGATGGTTCTAAAATTTATATAAATGCAGGTATAAATGCTGATCTTACTTGGAATTTAAATCAAAGAATCAATGATATTATTAAGCATAATCCAGATTACATTACCATTTTAATTGGTACAAATGATGCAATAGGGAGTCAACCTGTTAAATTAATTCAAGATTACTACATACAAACAAAAAATCTTCCACAAGCTCCTTCCATTGAATGGTTTGAAGAGCAAATTGAAATTTTTGTAAAAAAAATAAAAAAAAATACTACTGCCAAAATTGCTATTACAACCCTTCCATGGCTTGGTGAGCAAGAAGATGCATCTATAATGAGTGTAATTAATAATTATAATGTTATAATTAAAAAAATTGCCTTGAAGTATGATATATCAATCTTGGATTTATATTCAAAATTCAAAGAACAGATTAGTGAAATTGAAAGTGTTCCATATACTACTTCTGAACTTCGCAGGTTAAGAGGTTTGAGAGCTGTTGTTTTGTACTATGTTTTTGGTTGGAGTTGGAACAAAATAGGTAAAAAATATAATCTTCAACTACTTTGTGATCATATTCATTTGAACGAAAGAGGAGGAAGCTTGATGGAAAATATGGTAAAAAAATTCTTATCAGCATGAATTTGTAATCTTAATCGTCGCCTAGACTACTTAATATCTGCCAAGCAAGTATGATAAATAGTATTTCCATAAATCAAATTAATAAAACTAAAACAAAGTTAATACAAGCTAATTTATGTTCTTACGGACACAATCTTTAAACCAGAACTTGTACAGCGTAAAGTATAGTCAATTGGATTCATACCTCCGCAGTATACAGTTACATAATAATCACTTCCACTTTGTCTTACACTTCCGGTTGAAAAACGACAACCAACTGCACTTGCTCCAAGACCGTAATTACTTCTTGCATGACTAAGTGCTTTCATATCTGCTGTACTTTTATAGCACTTTGAAGATTTACTTTTTGGTTTGCTTGGTATAATTAGAAGTAAAATAATTATACTTAATACCCCAATTATAACTATTAAAGCTTTTTTTTCCATATTATTAATCCAATTCTTTTAAGGCATCGACTAATTCAAACTCTTTATCAAATCTTTCTTTCATACCACCTTTTTCTTTAAGTAAAATATATCCATAAGATTTTGATCCAATGGCAACTTTATCTCCATATCGAGTATCATACCAATATTGATCGCCTTTGCTATCGATGATTACTTGATACCTGCCATTTTGGTTTTCTTCTTCATGATCATCAAATCCCATTAATAAAAATAAGTTTACTGTTGCTAATACACCTATGATAAAACTTTTAATTTCTAATTTCATATTATCTCCTAGTTATTTTTAATAAATATAAAGTATTAGACTTTTGAAATAAAGAAGGGAATTAATAATGTACCCCGGACAGGATTCGAACCTGTGACCTACGGATTAGAAATCCGTTGCTCTATCCAGCTGAGCTACCGGGGCATGCGCCAAATTTAACCAATTAATAAAAATTTTAAAGCATTTTTGTAAAATTCTTCCGAGGGGACTCCGACGATAAATTTCTTGCAAAAAATCAAGTTTAGTAGTAGAATATTGAAATTAGCTTATTCACTAAACTTTTTAAGGAGAATATAATGGCTGAAAAAGTAAAAACATGTGGTGTTAGTAAAGAAAAAGGCTATCTATACTATTTAGGTAAAGATGGTAATGTATGGCGCTCAGGTATGTCAAGAGGCGGATCTGGTGGCGGTAATGCTGAAAAAGTTGCTGACGCAGGTGTAACACGTGAAAGCGGTTACCTATACTTCATCGATAAAGACGGTGATGTATCTCGCGCACCTATGGCTAGAGGTAGAGGTTAATAAACTTTTATCTGATTAGGTTTAATTAAAAAAAGGAGCATTTCGATGCTCCTTTTTTTTATTTTACTATAGAATTTTTGTGGCTTCCGACAATACCACTGGAAACAATCATTCTGAATCCTTCTTCAACATCTACATCTGCAGGCGTAGTATCTTCTTTTGGAATAATTAGAAAAAATCCTGATGTTGGATTTGGTGTAGTTGGAACAAATAAATGATAAAACTCTTCATTATTTTCGTTTGTTGACTCGCTAGTTACAAAACCTAAAGTCCATGTACCTTTTCTTGGATATTCAACGTATACAACTTTTTTAAAAGAGTTATTCTGAGATCCGGATACTGTTTCAATGATTTGTTTTGTAGTACCGTAAATTGTATCAATTAAAGGAATTTTTTTAAAAATTCCTTCAAACCAGTCAACAACCCTTTTTCCAAAAACATTTCTTGCTAAAGCTCCAAAAATAATTAGAGCTATCAAGACAATTAAAAGTCCTACTAACGAGCTAATTAAACCAAATCCTGGAAAAGTAACATCTACAAATCTTTCCAGAGGTTCTGCTACAGTCCCTCCAAGCCAGATTGTTATTTCTAATGTAACCTGAATGACATATACAGTTAATGCCAACGGAACAATGGTTGCGATTCCTGCAAGCAGATTTGATTTCATTTTTTCTATCATAATTTAATTTATTAAAAAATAGGTCCTATTTCCTATATATAAGTATAGAACTACCTAGGATGAACAGAGTTCCAACAATTTCTTTCGTTGTCAGTACTTCTCCTAAAAAAACCCAACCCAAAAATATTGCTACAATGGGTGGAAAAATAGCTACATAAGTAACTTGAGTTACATTAAGGTATTGATAAAGCCAAAAATAAATCCCCCAAGAAATAAATCCCCCAAAAATAATAAGATATAGAGTTGAAAGTATAAGTTCGTTTGTCCAGACTATTACTGATATATCTTCTTTTACTAAAAATGACATTGAAAGCATTACAAATCCTGTCAATACTTGACAAACTGCATTCATTTGGTAAGGACCAACTTCATCGTTATATTTTTTGTAAAGAACGCTTGGATATGCTGCTATAATTATAACTGCAATTAAAACAAGTATTGCTAAGAAGGATTGCGAGGCTAAATCAATTTCTTGATTAGTACTCATAATTATTACCCCAGTTAGTCCAGCGAATAAAGCTGTAATTTTATTCTTATTAAGTCTTTCGTTTGGATCATCTTTAATCATAAAATGTGCCATTAAGCTTGTGAAGAGAGGAAATAGTCCCCACAAAATGGATGAGATGCTAGAAAAAATATATTGTGTAGCCCAATATGTCATTCCATAGGATAAACTAAAGTTTAAAAGTCCAAATGAAAGATACAATTTTATTGCTTGAGGAGTAACTGGAATAGATAACTTTTTAAAATAGATGTATAAGTAAAAAATAATTCCTGAAAAAAGGAATCGTAATCCAACACCGTAAAAAGGCGGAACTCCAGCATTTAGAGAAATTTTAATGAAATACCATGTTGAGCCCCAAATCAAGCATAGAGCAATGAATGGGAATAAAATTTTATTATTCATTACTTATTAGATGACTGGTATATGGTTGCAAGTAATGCACTAGCAATGTAAATACTAGAGTAAGTACCTACGATAACACCAACTAACATAGTAAAAGAAAAAGGTCTAATTACTTCACCGCCATAAACAAGTAAAACAACGATAACGAATAGTGTTGTTAAGGAAGTAATCAAAGTTCTGCTGAGGGATTGATTTATACTTTTGTTAATAGTTGATTCAAACATGACCGTACCGGAAGATTTCATATTTTCTCGTATTCTATCCAAAATAACAATTGTATCATTTAATGAATACCCAACAATAGTTAAAAAAGCAGCAACTGTACTTAATGTAATCTCAAACCCTGTAAGCGAAAAAATACCAAGCGTAATAATAACATCATGTACTAATGCTAAAATAGCTCCTAATGCAAATCTGAATTCAAATCTAACAGATATATAAAATAAAATTAAAACTAAAGCGGACACAACTGACCAAAATGCTTTTCCACTCAATTCAGAACCTACTTTAGGACTAACTGAACCTAGCGAAAGAATAAAATCATTCTTGTTTTCTGGAGCTTTTGAATACATAGAATCATATAAATGATTAATAACTATTTGGCCAAAATTTTCAGGTTCATTATCTAAAGATTTTATTTTAATCATTACATCATTTTGGCTTCCAAAATATTTAATTTCTTCACCACTTAGATCTACTAAGTTATCATTTAAAGACACAGATTTGAGCGAACCTCTTACCTCTTGAATTGATACATTTTCCGAAAAACTTACTCCAATTGCAGTTCCACCTTTAAAGTCAATTCCAAGATTTACACCCATTAAAAGGATAATGATTGACCCAAACGCTAGGACAGATGAAAGGCCAAATCCAAATGATTTGAACTTCATAAAATTAATCTTTGTGTTTTCCATAAACTTCATAATTATATACTCAGTTTTTCTATATTTTTTCTAGAAGTCACAAAATCGAATACAAATCTTGTTACTATGATAGCAGTGAACATACTTACAATAATTCCCCAGAAAAGAACTGTAGCAAATCCTTTTATTGGACCACTGCCATATTGATAAAGTACTGCTGCAGCTATTCCAGTTGTTAAATTAGCATCAACAATAGTTCTGATTGCTCTTTCGTAACCAGAATCTATAGCTGATCTCACAGATTTACCATTTCGAAGTTCTTCTTTAATTCTTTCAAAAATAATGACATTGGCATCAACAGACATACCCACAGTTAAAATTAGACCAGCAATACCAGGAAGGGTTAGTGTTGCCTCTAAAAGCGCTAAAACACCAAGCAATAAAATCAAAGTCCACATCACAGAGAAGCTTGCGATTAAACCTGACATTTTATAAAAAAATACGATGAAACATACAACCAGAAGAAGACCAACAGCCATTGATAGTGTCCCCTTACTAATTGAATCTGCTCCTAAAGAAGCTCCAACAGTTCTTTCTTCAGCAATTGTAACAGGTACAGGTAAAGCACCAGCCCTTAAAACAATAGCTATATCTTCAGCTTCTTCGATAGAGTCTAATCCTTCAATAACAGTTCCTCCGCCAAAAATTTGACTTCTAATCACAGGAGCCATATGAACTTTTTTATCTAATACAATAGCAATTCTGTTATTGATATTAGCACCTGTAATCCTAGCCCATTCTCGAGAACCTTCACTATTCATTTCAACTTCAACAACTGCTTGACCAGCAGTTACTCCAGCTTGACTCAACCTCATTTGCGCATCTTCAATGACACCTCCAGTTAATTCAGCATTATTAAATAAATGAAATAGTGTATAAAATTCTTCTTCTTCACCAATTTCGTTTACAAGTTTAATTGATGAATCACTGGTTAAAATTGTACTATTTGTTGCTTCTAAAATTTGATTTACATCATCTTTGGATAAAATATCTTTAAATGTACCTAAGTCTTTTGATGAAATTGCAAGATTTCCCCCAACAGAAATCAATAAAGAAGAAAATCCTAATTCTGAAGACGAACCTGAATCAAATAATTCATCAATTTCATCACTTTGGGTATTATTGGCATTCGAAGTTGCAATAATGCTATCAATTTGTCTGATGATTGTATTCGTACTTTCAACATTTTTCACAATCATTAATTCTAATAATGCTGTACTTTGAAGAAGATCTCTAGCTCTTTCAGGATCTTCAATACCTGCCAACTCTACAATTACTCTATTATTTCCTTGTTTTTGAATTGTTGGTTCAGCTACACCAAATTGGTCAACACGATTTTGTATGATTTCGATGACTCTTTTTATTGAATCTTCAGATTGTAAAGAAAGTTGAGTAATTATTTGTTCTTTAGTTTTTCCATAATTAATAAAGTATCGGGGTAGTTTAAGCTTGTTTTCATCTGCTAAGCTTTCAAATACTGTAAAAAAGTCACTTGAGGAAGTATTATATTCATCTTTAAGCTCGGATAAAAACTGATTAAAATTGCTGTCTTTATTTTTAGCTAAATTATTAATCAATTGCGGAAGATCTACCTCCAAAACTATGTATATTCCACCTTTTAGGTCTAATCCTTGCTTAATGCTTCTTGACTCAAAATAGTCAACTTGTTCATCTGATAGATTAGATTTCTTGCTTTCATCCATCAACCCATATCTTAATGAAGGAAGAAGAGCATATATACCTAATCCAAAAACAAACAATATTGTTACTAGTCTATTTCTTATTGCACTGTTCATAAGTGAGAGAATTTAACACATTAAGATATTTTTTCACTATTTTTTTAAATAATATTTAGCGCTTTACCACACTCTTTAAAAGCTCTTATAGAATGTTGTAATTGTTCTTTGGTATGAGAAGAAGATAGTTGCACTCTTATCCTTGCTTGTCCTTTTGGAACAACGGGGAATGAAAATGGAATAACATAAATATTTTCTTCTAATAACATTTCAGATAAAGCAACTGCTTGCTTTGCATCATAAATCATAATTGGAACAATAGGGTGGGAATCTCCTTTTATTTCATATCCAATTTCTTTAATCTGATTTCTAAAATAAGTTGTATTATCATGAAGCTTGAGAATCAAATTTTTATTTTTACTAATAATATCTATTGCTTTTAAACATGCTACGACCAATGCAGGCGCCAGGCTATTTGAAAAAAGATAAGGTCTAGATTTTTGTCTTAATGTATCTACAATATTTTTAGATGCAGAAATAAATCCTCCAGAAGCCCCTCCAAGAGCCTTACCAAAAGTTGAAGAAATGATATCAACTTTATCAAGAACTCCACAATGTTCACCACTACCTTTTCCATTTTTGCCTATGAATCCAGTGGCATGACAATCATCTACCATAACTAGTGCATTATATTTATTGGCTAATTGAACAATAGAATCAACTGGTGCGATTGTTCCGTCCATACTAAATACTCCGTCTGTAACTATAAGCTTAACTCTCGCACTTGACTGAAGTAATTTTGACTCTAAATCATTCATATCACAATTTTTATATCTAAACTTTTGAGCTTTACTAAGTCTAATTCCATCGATGATTGATGCATGATTTAATTCGTCTGAAAAAACAGCATCTTCTTGTTCTAAAATTGTTTCAAATAGACCGCCATTTGCGTCAAAACATGATGAATATAATATTGTATCTTCCTTGCCTAAAAAATCGCTTACTGATTGTTCTAATTCTTTATGAATTGTTTGAGTACCGCATATAAATCTAACTGAACCTAATCCAAACCCCCACTCCTGTATAGCTCTCATAGCTGCTTCCCTAATTTCTCTATTATTTGCTAGACCTAAGTAATTGTTTGCGCAAAAATTTAATACCTTTTTGCCATTTACATTAATTTCAGACTCTTGAGCAGTTTCAATGATCCTTTCGTTTTTGTAGGTGCCTTGCTCTTTAATATCATTTAGTTGAGCTTGTAGTATTTGATCTATTTCTTTCATTTCTATTTACTTATTATTGAATTTAAAAATTCTTCAAGGCTTATATTACTTGAAAAATTCCAACTTTTTTTAGCTTTTTCACAATTTAGACTTGTGGGCCAAGTATCTGCAACCGATTGAAAATTTTTATCTCTATTGAATTTAATTTTAAAAGAAGGAAATTGTCCCACCAAAAAATCATTTAATTGTTTGATGGAAAAATTAGCTTCCTGAACATTAAATACTCTTAATTTTGAATCAATAACTTTAAAGTTCATAATATCAATAATCGATGCAATTGTTTTATCTATTCCAATAAATGGCAGTGTTGTTTTTGGAGTTAGCTTACATTCAAACATTACACCTTTTTTTGCACAATCAATCATTTGTGGCGCATAATCTGTAGTACCGCCTGATGGAATGGTATCGTAACTAATTACTCCTGGAAATCTAATTGATCTAAAATCTAATCCAGCACTTTTTAATATACTTTTTTCATGCAACTTACTCCCATATTGTTCAATTATAAGTTTGTTATTTCCATATACGGTTGACGGCTTGATGATATCTTGCTCCGAAGCATTCTCAATTTTTCTCGGACCGTAAACAGCAATTGAACTTGGAAAAAAGAATTTTGTCATAAAATTATTTTTGATACCAAAAGTATATGAACAGTCAATTAAGTTTTTTGATGCCTTTTCGTTTACTTCATGTGCTAATTTAGGATTTTGGGAAGCTGTTTGGCTTAACAGCGCGGCAAAGTGGTAAACTTCAGTAATCTGATAGTTTTTAAAGATTGAATTTATCAATTCATAATTAGTAATTGAATCTCTAAAGTAAATGACAGAATTAATTTCTTCTTTTGGTTTATTTAAATCTAAAGCAATGATTGATTTACCTTTTTTGGACAATTCTTTTAGTGCCTTACTACCTAATTCGCCATTGTATCCAGTAATTAAAATTCTTTCTTTCACTCTTAAAGTTAAGTTAGATAAAATGATTTTTTAAAAACTTTGTATTACCCTTATTTACCGATTAAATTTTTCATTCATATGAAAAAAATTATTTCCATAATAAATCAAAAAGGAGGAGTAGGCAAAACTACTACTGCAATTAATTTAGCTGCTAGCTTAGGTATCTTAGAAAAGAAAACTTTGTTAATTGATTTTGATCCTCAAGCCAATGCTACGACAGGACTAAATGATTTTGATATTAATAATGAATTTTCAATCTATGACGCAATTAGTGGAAATGAAAAAATAGTAGACATTATTTCAAACACATCTATTGAATATATGGATTTTATAAAATCAGACACCAATTTAGTTGGCTGTGAGGTAGAGTTGGTTTCATTGGCAAATAGAGAAAAGCAGCTATTAAAGTTGATAAATAAGGTGAAAAAAAATTATGAATATATACTAATAGACTGTCCTCCATCCTTAGGTCTTTTAACATTAAATGCTTTAACTGCTTCAACAGATGTTTTAATTCCTATTCAAAGCGAATTTTTCGCACTTGAAGGTTTAAGAAGTCTGCAAGAAACAATTAAAATTGTAAAAGAAAATATAAATGATAAGCTAAATATTCTTGGATTGCTGATTACAATGCATACAAAGAGACTGAGACTTTCTAAAAAAGTTGAAAGTTTGTTAAAAACAAATTTTAAAAATAAATTATTTAAAACTAAAATTAGTCGAAATGTAAGATTAGCTGAAGCACCAGATGATGGAAAACCTGCAATTATGTATGATGTAAATTGTTCGGGTGCAAAAGATTATATGGACTTAGCATTGGAGATAATTAATGAAAAAAAATAAACAGCTCGGTCAAGGTTTAGGAGCTCTTTTAACCCCTTCAAAGAATAATCTAGAAGATTCTAATCAAAGCAGTATTCTTTTAAGCAAAATTAAACCCAATCCTAATCAGCCTAGAAAAAATTTTGCAGATAAATCTCTTAAACAATTAGCTCAATCCATAAACGAAAAAGGTTTAATTAGTCCAATTACTGTCAAAAAAGTTGAGAACAAATATATTATTGTAGCTGGTGAAAGAAGATATAGAGCCCACAAACTGTTAAACAAAAAAAGAATTTTAGCTTACGTTATTGATGCAGATACAACTAAAGATGTAATGTATATGGCTCTAATTGAGAATATCCAAAGAGAAGACCTCAATCCATTAGAAGAGGCAAAAGGATATAAATACCTTCAAGAAAATTTACAATCCTCAATAACTGAAATTGCAAAAACTGTTGGTAAATCAAGGCCTACAGTTTCTAATGCATTAAGACTATTAAAGCTTCCTGATCAAATCCAAGATAGTATCTTAAAAGGTGAAATTAATGCAGGGCAAGCAAGAGCAATTTTACAGAGAAAAACTACTCAAGGGATGCTTCAGCTTTGGCAAAAACTATTAACAGAGAAGATATCAGTACGTAAAACAGAGAAACTTGCTTCAAAAAGAAAGGTTTCTCCTCAATTACAAAACATTCAAGATAAGCTTTCAAGGTTGATAGGCGAAAAAGTAGTTATTAATCAAAATGCTAAAACCAGAAAAGGTTTTATTAAGATTAATTTCAGTAAAAAAACGGTTAGCAGGGTATTAGATAAGCTACAATCAATTAAGTCTGATTAGTATTATGAAATTAAGTAAATATAAAATTTTATTTATATCTCCATTTTCAGATAAATCATGGCAAATAGAATTTAATAGATTAACATTTATTTCATCGATTGTAGTATTATCAACAATGGTTCTTGGATCAATCATACTTTTATATTTCTCATCGCCAATTGTAAAAGAATACTTAAGAGTTTCAACAATAAACAAAGAAATAAAACAGCAACAAGAAATCATTAATAACATTGATAAGTCTATCGAAGAGATTGCTTTAATGAAATCTTATATTGATTCAATTATTGGTACAGAAAAGGGTAATGATTTAAATGAAAACAACATCAGGTATATTTTGGCAAATAATCTTCCAACAGTAAAGCCTGCAGATGGTTTAATTAGTAGAACATATGATACAGAAACAAAACATTTTGGAATAGATGTTGTAAATATTGAAGGAACACCTATTTTTGCAACAGCGGACGGACAAATAGTTTTTAGTGACTTCTCAGATGATTTTGGGCATTTTATTATAATAGATCATCAAAATGGGTATCTCTCACATTATTATCATAATCAGGAAAATTTTTTTAAAAAAGGGGATACAGTTAAAGCGGGAGAAGTAATTGCTAAATTAGGCAATACTGGCATGTCCACTGGTCCTCATTTACATTTTGAAATTTGGAAAGATGGAAATTCTATTGATCCCATTAATTTTTTTGAAGATTTTAATTTAAAATCTGATAAATTATCTCAATGAAAATTCAATCCAAAGCAACTAATAGTCAAACAATCATTGCTGAAGATGTTGCCATTGATGGTAATGTACTTCTAAATGGCAATGTAACCATTTATGGAGAGATAAAAGGCTCTGTCAAAACGGACGGAGCAATTCAATTAGCAAAAAGTGGAAAAATATACGGTGATGTTGAAGCATCAATGATTCAAATTAATGGTTATATAGAAGGTGATGCATTAATAAATGGCCCAGCTGAACTCCTGAAAGGTTGTGAGCTTGTAGGAAATCTAAAGTATAAAGTTCTGACTATTGAGGATGGTGCTCAATTTTCAGGAAGATGTGACATTATAGTTGATGAGTAAAAAAAAGAAACTTAGTTCTATTTTAGCTGAAAGTTATGCAGTCTATTTTGAGTTCATCGGAATTATTATATCTTGGCTTTTAATAGCATATTTATTATTCAACGATTTTTGGAAAATTATTGTAATTATCGTTGGAGTTTTTCATGCTTCTTATCGTGCATATCAACATGTAAAAAATAATAATTAAGATTTACACTTTTTTTTCTGTTTTTCCTTACAACTTTCTATTTATATTTCGTCGATGTTTATTGCTGAAAAAGTTGGAAAAGAATGGACAATGGACCAAGCTCCTCAATATGCTATTGACCATGTTGCAAACAGCAAAAAAAATATTTTTGAATTTGATTTTCTGAATTCTCTCTCGGCCAAGATTTCAAATTTTTTTGGCATATCTAGTGAGTCATTGTTTTATATTGATTTGGGAATTTCTAAGCATGTTTTTTTACTTTTCTTTGTCTCATTTATAGTAGTTTCAACAATTGTTACGCTAATTCAAGGTTATATTTCTCACAAAAAGAATATTCCTAACAAGTTTATGAGTATTATTGAGATGTTCGTTATCTATTTAAGAGATGATGTTTTAAAAAATTTCATTGGAGTTAAAGAATATAGATCTTGGGCTCCTTTAGTTTACACAATCTTCTTTTTTGTACTTTTTGGAAATGTTCTTGGACTAATTCCTATTTTTGATTTAACAGGTTTGATCGGCAAAATTGGGTACAATGCTGAAATGTTAGGTAAGGATAACATATTGTATTTATTATCAAAAGGTGGCCATACAGTTACAGCAAATGTTAATGTTACTTTTGCAATAGCTACTATTACATTTGTCGCATTTATTGCTGCTGGAATTCAAAAATATGGTTTTGTACAACATTGGAAAAATTTAGCACCTTCTGGATTACCTTGGCCTTTATATTTTGTAGTTGTGCCAATTGAATTTATGGGATTATTTATTCGTCCACTTGCTTTGACGCTCAGGTTAGCTGGTAATATGATGGGTGGACATATTGCTTTAATAATTTTTATTACTTTTATCTTTAGTGCAACTGCAGAATTGGGGGGTTTAGCTGGTTTCGGAATAGCACCTTTTTCAATCTCACTTGCATTAGGATTAACTATGCTTGAACTGCTAGTTGCAGTGATACAAGCATATGTTTTTGCATTATTAACAGCCGTTTTTATTGGAATGGCTATACACGTAGATCACTAACAAAAAAGGAGTCTCACTATGGGAGCAGGTTTAGCAGTAATAGGTGCCGGAATTGGTATCGGATTAATTGGTTATGGAGTAGCTCAAGCTATTGCAAGACAGCCTGAAGCAGCTGGAGAAATTAGATCACAAACATTTCTTTTAGCTATTTTAGTTGAAGGTGCAGCAATTTTGCTTGGATTATTATCACTAGTTCTGTAATTAAAATAAGGAAATAATATGAATCCATTGTTAACGCCAGAACTAGGCACATATGTCTGGTCATTAGTTATTTTTATGACAGTACTCTTTGTATTAAGAAAGTATGCATGGAACCCTCTTTTAGATTTTTTAGAAGAAAGAGAAAAAGATATTGCAGAATCTCTTAAAATGGCAGAAAGTGCTAAGACTGATCTAGAACAAATTAAAGATGAGTCTGAAAAAATACTAAATGAGGCCAAAAAAGAAGGTAAAGCAATTGTAGGAGATAGTAAGCTTAGAGCTGAAGAGTCTGCAGCTAAAATACTTAATGATGCAAAAGCAAAATCCAATGAATTTCTTGATGATGCAAAATCAAAGATAGAGATTGAGAAGAAAAGAGCTATTAAAGAAATTAAGGAAGAAGTTGTAGATCTTAGTCTAGAATTAGCTACAAAAGTTTTACAAAGAAATGTTAAGGATGATGATAATAACAAGTTTATTAAATCATCATTAGAAGCAGTGAAAGTAGATGAAGCAAAATCTTAAAAAGATAAATATTTATTCCAATCTTTTAAATGATGCTGTTAATTCATTTGATGACTTTATCGGAGTTAAAAATGGATTGGATGAATTTAATTCTTCTTTAAAAAATGATTTATCTATTAACACTTTTTTCAAATCGAAGACTATAGATAGTAAAGAAAAAATGAGTCTATTTGAGAAAGCTGTTTCAAACTCAATGAGTGTTATTTTAGTAGAAGTTTTAAAAGTAGTAATAGAAAATAATGACATTAATTTATTGAAAGATATTGCCAAAAATTTTACACTACTTTCCAAGCAAAAGCTAAACATTGCATTCGTTGAAGTGGTTTCTTCAAATGAAATGAATAGTGATCAAAAAGATGATATAACTAATTCTTTAATTGAGCTTATCAAAAAGAAAATAGATATCAACTTTAATGTTGATAAAAATTTAATTGGGGGACTTAAAATTAAAG
>Ga0208390_1000516_pt1 | contig 14049 bp, 10 predicted proteins | sample Knorr_S7_td_Surf_FD_185594 | JGI IMG/M metagenome (GOLD analysis project Ga0208390, IMG submission 185594) | Marine microbial communities from Southern Atlantic Ocean transect - Knorr_S7_td_SurfaceA_ad_6m_LV_A (SPAdes) (version 2) | ecosystem: Environmental > Aquatic > Marine > Oceanic | place...
GTGGTGTTTCAAAAAAAAGTATTTCTAAAAAAAAGATAACTCCTTTAGAGAAGAATTTAACAAAAGATTCAGACAAATTTGAACCCATAACATTTAACAATATTATTATTTCGAGTAAAGTTAATTTACAGATAAATCAGCAGTTTTTAACTTTTGATTTGACTTCACGTATTGATTTTGGATCTCAAATTTTACTTTCTGGAAATATTTTCTTGCCAATATTTAAAATTCTAATTCAGAGTGAGAAAGTTTTTGGTTATGACAGAATTAATAGAGAATATTTCGAAACTTCAATTGTAGAACTTAATGATCGTTTTAATTTGAATCTTGGTCTTAATGAAATACAAAACATTTTGATTGGTAACCCTTTATTTTCATTAGACAAGATTAGAAATTATAAAAAATCAATTGTAAAAGAAGGCATTTTATTTGAGTATAATACAAAAGCCTTTAGTGGAAGTTTTTTGTTTGATAATTCAATGAAAAAACTAATCAGACAATCAATTATTCACAAAGATTCACAAAGCTCTATTGTACTTTCATATTTAGGAAAATTTTTAAATAATGACCGTGATATTCCTTCAATAATAAGTGCCAGAGTTAAGTATGGTAATAATTTAATTAATTTAAACATAAAGAATAGATCAAGGTATTTAGATAAGGAATTTAAATTCACTTATAAAGTTCCCAAAGGCTACTCAATTATAAAAATTTGAAAAATATTTACATTAAAATACTGTTAATTATATTACTAATCCCTCAAATTTTTGTAGCTCAAACACAAAAAATTAGTGAGCTTGAAAATAAAAGAAAAATATTAAAAGAGGAGATATTAAAAATAAATTCATTGCTGATTGATAATTCAAAAAAGAAAAAAAATGCATTTAGCGATCTTGAAAATTTAACTTTTAAAATAATTAGAAAAGAAGAATTAATTAAACTAACTAATCAACAAATTAATTTACTTAATTCTGATGTTAAAAAAAATGAAGAGAAAATAGAAAAATTAAACATAGAAATTTTAAGAGCTAGAAAAGATTATGCAAAAATGATATTCAATTCTTATAAAAGCAGACTTAAAGAAAGTAGATTAATGTTTTTACTTTCCTCCCAAAATTTTTTACAAGCTTTTAAAAGATCCCAATACTTTGATCAATTCTCAAAAAGCAGAAGAGAAATAGCTTCATCAATTCAAAGCAATGTTAAAAATGTCAAAGCCTCTAATGATACTTTAAAAATTAAAATCTCTCAAAAAGAGTACCTAATAGAATCTAATGAAAATGAAAAAAAGAAGCTTTCTAATGAAAAAAAAGATCAAAATAATCTTATAAATTCATTAAGCAAGAGAGAAAGTTCGTATAAAAAACAAATTAATGATAAACAAAAACAAGCTTTACTTTTAGATAAAGAAATAGATCGTTTAATAAAAGAGGCAATCAGAGAATCAAATAAAAACTCCTCATCTACAATCTTTTCTTTAACACCTGAGGGGAAGGCCCTCGCAGAAAGCTTTTCTAATAATAAGGGGAATCTTCCTTGGCCAGTAGAAAGAGGGATTGTTATTCAGAAATTTGGTTTACAAACCCATCCAGTTGTCAGAACTACAAAAATTAAAAGTAATGGAATAGTAATTGCAACAAATGAAAATGCAAATGTTAGAACAGTGTTTAAAGGTAAAGTTTTATCAATTTTAAAATTTAAAGGAAGTAATTTGACGGTTCTTATTCAACACGGAAATTATATTAGTGTTTATAAAAATTTATCAAAAGTATATGTTAATAAAGGTCAAGATGTTGAGTCGTTGGAGATTATTGGACAGGTTTTTAGTAATAATTCAGACTCTAAAACTACTCTACAGTTTAGCATTTTTAACAATACGACAGCATTAGACCCGTACCTATGGATAGCAAACTAATTAATAAGAACAAAGTTCAAAAAAGTATTGAAATTAAAGGTGCTGAAATGCATAATTTAAAATCAATTGATATTTCTATTCCAAAAAAGAAGTTAGTTGTAATTACCGGTTTATCAGGTTCTGGAAAATCTAGTTTAGCTTTTGATACTATATATGCAGAGGGTCAAAGGAGATTTATTGAAAGCTTATCATCATATGCAAGACAATTTTTAGGCAAATTAAATAAACCGAAAGTTAAAAGTATTGACGGTTTATCACCTGCAATTGCAATTGAACAAAGAGTAAACAACTCAAATCCCAGATCAACTGTTGGTACAAGCTCAGAAATATATGAATATATAAAACTTTTATATGCTAGAGTTGGTAAGACTATATCACCAATTTCTGGAAATGAGATTAAAAAAGACAGTGTCAATTCTGTTTTAGACTATGTTAAAAAGCTAAATATTGGGGATAAATTCTTAATTATGATAAAGCTTGAACCACCTAAAGGTTTGAACTTAAAAGATTATCTATCTCTTTATTCAAAACAAGGGTTTGCCAGAATTGAAATTGATGAGAAGATTTTACTAATTGATGATTTCGATAATAGAAATTTTAAAAAAGCTTATTTAGTTATAGACAGATCTATTTTTAAGAATGATGAAGATTACATTAATAGAATTGTTGATTCAATTGAAAATGCATTTAATACTGGTAATGGTTCTATGTACATAAAAAACTTAGTTGATAATTCATATGTTTTTTTTACAAAAAAATTTCAAGAAAATGGTATCAATTATTTAGAACCTAATGAGCATTTATTCAGTTTTAATAATCCTTATGGCGCGTGTCCCACCTGTGGAGGATATGGAGATATAATGGGAATTGACCCTGAACTAGTTATTCCAAATACTTCTCTTTCAGTTTATGAAGATTGTATTGCTCCTTGGAGAGGTCAAAAACTTAAAAAATATAAACAACTTTTGGTTAATAATGCCCATGTATTTGATTTTCCAATTCATCGACCATTTTTTGAGTTATCAAAAGAACAAAAAGACCTGCTTTGGACCGGTAACGAACATTTTAAAGGAATTGATTTTTTCTTTAAAAAATTAGAGCAGAAAATGTATAAGATTCAAAACAGAGTAATGTTATCTAGGTATAGGGGAAGAACAACATGTTCAGACTGTAAAGGAAAAAGACTTAGAAAAGAGGCAACCTATATTAAAGTTAACGGTCTTTCAATTACAGAATTAGTGGATATGCCAATCTCTAAATTACTAGACTTTTTTAAACAAATAAAATTAAAAGGTGAGGCCATGCGTAAGAGCCAAAGATTATTGAAAGAAATTATAAGTAGGTTAGAATTTTCCAAAAATGTTGGACTTGGATATTTGACGCTAAATAGAAAATCTAATTCACTTTCTGGTGGTGAAACCCAAAGAATTAACTTAGCAACATCTCTTGGCAGTGCACTAGTTGGATCTATATATGTATTGGATGAACCAAGCGTAGGCTTACATCCTGAAGATACTTTAAAATTGATTGAAATATTATTAAATCTAAAAAAAATAGGAAACTCAGTAATAGTAGTTGAACATGACGAGGACATAATTAGATCTGCAGATCATATAATAGATTTAGGTCCTGGAGCAGGATCACAAGGCGGGGACGTAGTTGCTAGTGGGAATATTAAAAAAATCCTTAAATCGGACTCTTTAACATCTGGCTATTTAAATGGGTCTTTAAATATAGATATTCCTGAATCAAGAAGAAAAATATCAAAAAAATTATCACTAACAGGATGCAGGGAAAATAATTTAAAAAATATAAATGTTGATTTTCCTCTAAATATGATAGTGTGTATTACAGGCCTTTCAGGAAGTGGTAAAACTACTTTAGTAAAGAATATACTTTATCCAGCACTTTTAAAAAGTAAAGGAGTATTTAAAGAAAAACCTGGTCAATTTGATCAAGTTGAAGGTGATTTAGCGGAAATTAATTCAATTGAATACATCGATCAAAATCCAATTGGTCAATCCTCAAGGTCTAATCCTGCAACTTATATTAAAGTTTACGATGAGATTAGAAATTTATTCTCAAATCAAAAAACTTCTAAACATTTTGGATTAAAACCAAAACACTTTTCATTTAATGTTGATGGAGGGAGGTGCGATGAATGTAAGGGTGAAGGATCGATAAAAATTGAAATGCAATTTATGTCTGATATTGTACTTAAGTGCGAGACATGTAAAGGAAAAAGATTTAAAAAAGAAGTCTTAAAAGCAAAATTTGTAAATAAAAATATTGATGATATTTTAAATTTAACTATTCAAGATGCATATAATTTCTTTCAAGAAAATAATCAAACTAAAATAACAAACAAACTAAAAGCGTTGCTTGATGTTGGAATGGGATATGTTAAGCTTGGACAATCTTCATCAACTTTGTCTGGCGGTGAAGCACAAAGAATTAAATTAGCTTCTTTTTTATTGAAAGGGTCCTCGAAAGAAAAGACACTTTTTATTTTTGATGAACCAACGACTGGACTTCATTTTCATGATATTAAAAAACTTATAAAATCTTTTAATTTATTGATTGAATTTGGACATTCTATTGTTGTTGTTGAGCATAACTTAGACCTAATAAAATCTTCAGATTATATAATTGATTTGGGCCCATATGGTGGAGAAGATGGTGGAAATTTAGTTTTTAATGGGACGCCAGAAGATTTAATAAAGGACGGTAATTCATTGCTATCTAGTCACTTAAGGCCTAAACTTTCCATTTAAAATATTTCGTATTAATTTATTAATTGGTTTGGAAACCTTCATAAAATAAATAACTGCAGTATATACAACTGATATTAAAAAAGAATCAATAATTATTGAAACTACACTGTTGTCAGTTATTTTAAAATTTTGAAAAACAGTAAAAACTACCATTATTAATAAAATAACCTTCAAGCTATCTGTAGAGTAAGGACTGATTTTTAATTTATGCTTTATAAAAATAATTTTTAGAGCTGTAAAAAAGATGACAACTAGAAGCGTTGAAAGAGCTGCACCATTAATGCCATAAATATCAATTAAAATATCATTTAAATAATAAACTGAAATTGCCATTATTATTGAAAATGGCAAAGTGATTCTATAGAATTTAGAAGTTGCTAAAATTGCAGGTCCACAACCAAAAGACATTAAAAATAATTTACTAATTGAAATCATTAGGACAACCCAAACACCATTTGAATAGGCTTTTTCACTCATCAAATCATAAAAAGGGTAAATGTTTGAATTAATTAATAAAAATATTAAACCTGCAACAATTAGTAAGTTAATTGAACTAGAAGAGTATAGCTTTTTTAAATCACTTAAGTTATTCTCATTTAAAGCTTTAGCTACTAGTGGATTAATAATCTGAAACATAGCGCGTCCAGGAATCTCCACAACAGTTGCTATAAATACAGCGACAGCATAAAATGCAGTTTGGTTTATGGCTTGTTTTTGAGGAATCATGAATTTATCAATATCTATTAAAATACTGGCGGCAGATCCAGCAAGAAGAATATATAAAGAATATGTTAAAATAGAACTTGTATTTTTTGGCAGGGTGAAAGTAAATCTAGGTAAATATAAGCTCAAAGAATAAAAAACCATTATCAGCAGCCTTAAATAATAAAGTCCAGTTAACCACCATATAAAATTTTCTTTAGATATAAAGTCAAGGTAAACTAGAATCAGTAAAACTAAAACTGAAAATCTTGGATAAATTTCTTTTAAAAAATTTCCAAAAACAGACTTTAATTGTACTCTAGCCCAGGAATAAAAAACCTCGAAGTATGATGTAGCAAATGAAACAAGAAATATAACCCATACATAATTTTCAATTATTGGATTTTTGACTGAAATAAAATCAGCTATCATATCATGAAATTCAACAACAATAAATGTTACTGGGATAATTGTAAAAAGAGGAACAAAAATTATTGAAGACATAAAGATGTCTTTATCTTTTTTAGTGTTAAAAGAGCTAAAATATTTTATAATTGTGTGTTGACTTCCAAAAGAAATTATCGGTTGAAGCAGATTAGAGGTAGCCAGTAAAAAGACAACTAAACCATAATACTGTTCCTTTAAAAATACAGGATAAAAATAAAGGGTATTAACCCCTCCAATAAGTAATGCAAAAGCTATAATTATTATATTTTTATATGACTGATTAAAAACAATACCCATTATAATTTTGAAATTATTTTATCAATTTTAATCGCAATATTTGATGATAAAAACTCTTTATTATTCATTTTAATATTCTCCACGCCCTGTTGGTAATCAATAAAGCATTCATAAATATAATTTTTTAAACCTGTATAGTTGTCATAGCTGAACGACATTCCAGATTTAGTTTCTTCAATAATGTTTTCGAGGTCACTTCCTTTATTTGAAATTCCTAGAATTTTTTTACCAGATGACAAGTAATGAAAGAACTTTCCTGGAACAATATCATTACATCCTTTAATGTTTACTGAACAAACAATCAAAACTTCTGAAATACAAATTTCTTCATTCAAATCTTTTTGGGACATGTAAGAAATAATCTTTCGGTTTTTAAGCTTTTTAAATTCTTTTGTTTCTAATATATCAAAATCAATATTTCCAATCAACACTATTTCGACTAATTCCTTAAATGAACTATTTGTATCAATTAAGTCTTTTAAAACTAGCCATAAATTTTTTGGATTTTGAATAGATTTCAAAGATCCAGCATATAAAATACGGAATTTATTGTATGGCTTTGGACTTACGAATTTATCGAAACCACTATGTATACAGTAGCTATTTCTATTTATATTTTTGAATTGAGTTTTAAGAGATTCGGAAGTTGTTAGTACAGCATCACTAGATTTAATAATTTCTATTTCTTTTTGTCTATGTTTTTTTTGTGTTGATTTGAGTTTGTTCAACAATTTATTTTGAAAAAAATTAGACCAAGGATCTCTAAAATCCGAAATCCATTTTATTCCTCTGTTCTTTTTTAAACTTTCACCAACATAGTGTAATGAGTGTGGTGGGCCAGATGTAATTAAACAATCTAATGGGATTTTTTTATAATAATTCGTAATATATTTTAATGATGGAGATATTAAATACTTTCTTGAATCAGGAAAGAAAAAAAGTTCTCTAATCAGCAATATAAAATTTGAGATAATAAAATTCAAACTGATGTCAGTCTTACTTGATGTTAGTCCAAAACTTTCACTTGGTTTGGAGCTTCTCAAGCTTAAAAAATTTGGCAACTCAAATCCAGAAATAAAATTCACTTTTACTTTAGAATCAACTTTATTTAATAACTCATTATCCACAATTGGATACTTAGGGTTTTTAAAAGTAAAAATATGAATATCATGACCTAACTTAGCGAGCTCATTTGAAAACCTGAGCCATCTTTGAACTCCAGATCCGCCAGCTGGAGGCCAATAGTAAGTTAATATTCCAATTTTTTTACTCATATATTTTTATCAAATCTTTTGACACTACGCTGTTGTTTAATTTAGAAATAGCATCATAACAATTGTTTTGAAGTTTTGAATAAAGTTCCTTGTTCTTAATCATTAATAGTAAATTTGAAATAAAATCTTCAACATTTTTTTCTTTAAATATTTTTCCAAATTTAAATTTATTAACTAGATCAGCTTGAGCTATTGAATCGCTGCATAACAACGGAACATTAAATGAAATATATTGAAAAATCTTATTAGCATAAGTTGTATCGTGATGTTGGTTTCTATGAAGGGGAGAAAGTCCAATATCAGAAATCAACAAATATTTATATAAATCCTCTTCCTTTTGCCATCCAATAAAGTCAACTAAATTAGAAATCTTAAGCTTGTTAATTTTGGACTTTATTTTATGGTCATAAGAACTCTTTCCAATAATTATTAATTTAATTTCTGGAACCTCTTTTTCTAAAGAAGTCATTGAATCTAAAACAGTATCTAAACCTCTTCTTTCTGATGTGTTCCCAACATATAATAGCACATAATTTTTTGAATACTTTTTCTTTAATTCTTGATCATAGTCTTTATTTTGGTAAAAGCTTTTTCTAACCGTGTTTGGATAAACGACAACATTGTCATTTGAAATTTTACATCTTTCTATTATCTCTCTCTTTGCTTGATTGGTTACGACAATCACTTTTTCTGCCTTAGATACATACTTTTCTTCAGCTTTTTTCCATCTTTTAACGCTGATTAAAACCTTCCCATAGAAACTATTCACATGTTTATAAAATTTCATAATCTCATGCCTGTTTTCGTGAAGGTCAAGAATATATTTAAGATTATATTTTCTACACACAGCAACAGCAGCTTTAGCAATTTGTATATCATGAATATGCACCTTGTCAATACTGTTTTTGAGAACAAAATCTTTAATTTTTGACTTCATTGAAATTGAATAAAAAGGAAAATCATTTGCTAGTGCAGATAATTTATATATTAATGATGAACAATAATATCTTCTTATTTTTATATCGTTTATTGTCTCACTTTTAATATAATTTTTTTGATAAGAGAGACAGAATAAATAAATTTCATGACCATTTTTTATAAGTTCTTCACACTCATTTGTTACTCTTGCATCACTTGGATAAATAGCGTCTAGAATCATTCCAATTTTCATAATAAAAAAATTAAAGATTTAATACGCCTTTGTAATAATTAGTATAGTTTTTTAAAGACTTTTCAGCATAGACAGCATAATATCTATTTGTAAAGTTTCTAAGGAATGGTCTAAAACCTAATTTAAATGTAGGATTTTTCCAGTACGCTTTTTTCTTAACTTCCCAACCTGATTTTTCTAATAGCCAGTCGAATTGCCATGCCTCAAATTCATGGTAATGACGATCCCTTTCATCATTTTTGTTTTTGTAGGCTTTAGAAAACCATAAGCTTAATGGAACGGTAACAAAAAGTCTTTTGCAATTCAAATTTTTTAAAAGAGGGAAAGGCGAAACTAAATGTTCTAATATTTCAAAACCAGTAACAAGATCAACCTCCTTTGGTATTTCAATGTCATATTCAAAATCAAAATCTTGACCTTCACTGTTAATGACCTTGTAACCTTCTTTTTCCATTATTTCTGAAAATGGATTCCTAATACCAAGGTCATAAATTATTCCACCCTCAGGCAAAATTTCCTTAAGCATTGTTAAGGTTTTTTTATATCGGTATTTTGGAAGTTTTTTATACATTAAAACTCTTTTTAAAATAAAAGCCTATTGATAACAATAAAATTACAATAGAAAAAATAGAGATAATTGATCCAGTTATTAAAACAGGAGGATCAAACCAAAAATGTAGTTCATATTTTCCTGCAGGAACTTCCATCCCTCTCAGTAAATAATTAACTCTTTGATGACTAAGAGGTTTTGAATCTATGGATTTATCCCCACTATTAACGATCATCACATTCCAACCTTTATTATAATAAGCCTCGGAAAAAACAACAAACTGATCAGATGCTGCTTCCACTTCATAAATCAATTTATTTATTCTTTTCTCCTTAAGAATAATGGAGTTTTGAGGGTCTTTTTTATAAGATTTATTGTTTATATTTTGAGAAATCGCGGTTTTTTTAAAGTCTATATTATTTAATTGCATTATTTCTTCATCAGAGCTTTCAACAGAAACTAGTTCTTCAACAAACCAAGCAGAACCTAGTATATTTTCATTTGTTTTAAGTTCTAGTTCATTACTTTGATTGATATCAATAATATATTTTACATTAAGCATATCGAGGACTTTATAATTTCTATTAAACAAGTAGAAATCAAATAAGTCTTGCATTCTTTGTGGTCTGGCCGCATTGTATCCAGAGATTGATTTGTGGAAATAAGATGTTCGACCGTTGGTTAATCCTCTGTATGGTTCAAAAACTCTAAAATCACTTTTATCTTTTTGTATTTCAAGATCAAAAATATTTGCTTTAAAAGGATTAGAAATAGATGATTTAGTGACAAAGTCATCTTCATTTACATATTTTTTATCTACTGACCATAAGTCAACAGTTATTATTAAAAAAAGAATCAATAAGCTATAATTTTCCTTAATTTTTTTATTAATAATACCATATAATACTCCAAAACATAGGATTACAAAAATAGAACTTCTTAAAATATCTGATTTATAAACTATCACTCTTTCATCTATAATCATTTTTAGTATTTCTGGATATTGATCAAAAGGCTCAAAGTTGGATTTAAAATCAAATAAACTTTCGGCAAAAAAATATAAAACACCAAACACTATAAGAAATGCTGACCCTACTATTAATAGTTTCTTTTGAGTGATAATAATATCATTTCTTTTTTTGTAAAAATTATGGAGCCCGATAATGGCAACAAAAGGAACTAAAAATTCAATTATAACCTGAATAGATGATACCGCTCTGAATTTATTATAGAATGGGAAATAGTCTATAAATATGTCTGTCAAAAAAGAAAAGTTTTTACCCCACGACAAAAACAAAGTCAATGCAAATGCACTTAATACCCAAATTAAATTTATTCGACTAAGAAAAAATAAGCCAATAACAAACAAGAAGAAGACTGTTACACCTATGTAAGCTGGAGCTTCAACTATTGGTTGATCTCCCCAGTATAGTCTAGCATTTTCATAAATTATTTTAGCACTTTCAGAATCGTAATTTCGAAGATTTTTAAAAAAATTAGAATCTTTATCAATTAAATCTCCACTACCCCCACCAGTGAATCTTGGAATAATTAGGTTAAAACTCTCTGCTATTCCATAGCTATATTCTGTAATATATTCACGAGTTAAGCCGCCTGTATTTTCTTTTTCAGATCCATCAGGATTAATTGTAAGCTCAGAATTACCTCTTGTGCTAAAATCTGTATACTCTTTAGTTGCAAGAATGGATGTTGAATTTAGAGTTATTGCTAGAATTATTGCTCCAATAAAACCAGTATATTTTTTATAGTCAATATTTTTATTTTTTATTTCATTAAATAAATGAATTAAAACTAAAAGCCCTGAAAGCATCACAAAGTAATAAGTCATTTGGTAATGATTTGCATTAATTTGTAGCCCAAACCCTAGAGTAGATAGAATAAATCCAACTAAGTATTTTTTTTCAAATAAATTATAAACCCCAGCTATAGCTAGTGGAGCATATCCTATCGCAAGGGCTTTTGTATTATGTCCAACCCCTAAAATTATTATTAGATATGTTGAAAAGGCAAATGCAAAGGCGCCAATAACTGCAAATTTTTTTTCTACTTTAATTGAAATTAATAGTATGTAGAAAGATAATAAATACACAAATAAATAATCGGCAGGTCTTGGTAGAAATCTTATAATTTTATCAACTTTATCCAATAGGTCAAAAGGATATTTAGCCGCTACTTGATAAGAGGGCATTCCTACAAATGCATTATCAATCCAATAAGGTTCCTCATCAAAAGACTGCCTGTGATCAACAATTTGTTTTGCCATTCCTGAAAATTGAGTAATGTCAGATTGAAAGATAGCTTTACCTGATAATAAGGGACTAAAATATATTAAAGATGTAATTGCAAAAAAAGAAATTATTGCAATATGATAAGTAGAATTACGTGTGAAAAAAAAATCAATCAATTTCTTCATAATCAATATATTCTCCTACTTGTTCCTTTTTTTTCTTTTCTTTTCTTGGCCTCTCATTAAATGGATTACTCTGACCATTCATTTTATTGAATTTTTCAAAGTTTTTTTTGATAATGTATCTCAAAATATAAGGAGCTAGCTTTTTTAGAATGTAGCTAAAAATGATAAAAAATAATATTAAGTATATAAAAATCATTATAATTAATAATGTCAAAAATACAATTAATCAAATAATGGTTTTAACTTCATTGAGATTTTAAATGAAAAATAAATTATTCGGATTTTTATTTTTTTTATCTACAACTCTGTTTTCACAGTATACAGAAACAATTAATTCAAATAGGCCTGGAACTTCTCACGGTGCATTTTCAATCGGAACAAATGTTTTACAATTTGAAATTGGAGGAAATAATTATGCTCTTTCACACTTAAATTTAAATAATTCAGAAATTAGGGGAATTGGTGCAGTTTACAATATTAGATATGGATTGTACTTTGAAAATTTAGAAATATTTGTAAAAGGAGGTTATATTGACAGAAGAGTAAAAGATAATTTCAAACTCAATTTAATTCAAAAAGAAAGTTTTTTATCTGAACATACTGTTGGCCTAAAATATTTATTTTTTGACCCTTTTAAAAATAAAAAATGGCATAGTGAAGATTTTTATAGCTGGAAATCAAGTAAGAAAATTAAGTGGACTGATTTGTTTCCAGCAATTTCTTTATTTGCTGGGGGAGAATATATATTTAATCAAAAAATCCAGTTTGATGACCACTATTTTAATTTAAAGCAGGAATATTATGGTTACGAAGATCAAAAAACTTTTTCTCCATTTTTTGGTTTAGCTACACAAAATCATTTTTTAGGTAAATGGGTTGTGGTTAATAATATATCATTAGAAAACATTGGCTCAGATTACAGTAAAATAAACTATATTTTTACTTTGACACACAATTTAAAAAATCCAAGATGGAGCATCTTTGCAGAATATCAAATTATTGATAATAAAATATATTCAGACAACTTTTTTAAATTTGGCATAGCTAATCTTGTAACAAAAAATTTACAAGTTGATTTAAATTTTGGTGGAAGCTTTAAAGATACGCCCTCAAATAGTTATGTTGACTTAGGATTTTCAAAGAGAATAGATTGGCATAAAGATGAATTACCTATTGATAGAAAGAAGTTAAAAGAATTTAGAAAAAAAATTAAACAAGAGAATAAAGCTGAAAAAGTTAATAAAAAAGATTCCAAAAAAGTTGAAAAACAAAATAAGAGGCAATCAAGATTAGAAAAAAAACAAATTAAAAAAGCCAATAAACCAACTAGGAAGAAATTTATAATATTTTAATGTTAAAGATAGTTACAGTAAAAAGTTTAAGTCAGGTTGAAGATTTTGTAATGTTTCCCTTCAAACTTTACAAAGACTGTAATTATTGGGTTCCTCCTATTATTAAAGAGGAAATTGAGGCAATGAATTTTGAAAAAAATCCTGTTTTTAAAAATGCTGAAGCAGAATTTTATTTAGCCTATGATGAAAATGATAATATTGTTGGAAGAATTGCAGCAATTGTAAACTGGGTTGAAGTAAAGGAACAGAAAAAAAATAAATTAAGATTTGGATGGTACGACACTATTGATGATTTAGAAGTAAGTAAAATATTAATTGAGAAGGTTTTACAGTTTGGCAAGAAAAGAAAGTTAGAATTTATTGATGGCCCTGTAGGTTTTTCAAACATGGATAAAGCAGGATTGTTGACTTATGGTTTTGACGAATTAAATACCATGATTACTTGGTATCATTATCCTTATCAAAAAGAACATCTAATTAAATTAGGATTAAAACAATTAGCAGAGTGGGTTGAGTATAAGATTAAGATTTTTTCAGAGGAAGAAGCACCTGAAAAAGTAAAAAAATTCGCAAAAATTATACAAAAAAGATATGAACTTCAAGTTATAAATTTTAAATCTACAAAACAGATTGTTCCTTATGTTGATAAAATGTTTGAACTATTAAACATAACATACAGTAACCTTCAAACCTATGTAACAATAAAGCAATATCAAATTGATTTTTATAAAGAAAAATTCATAAAATATATTCATCCAGATTTTATTAAATGTCTTTTAGATAAAGAAGGTAATTTGATCGCATTTTTAATTACAATGCCCTCATTCTCTCGCGCGCTAAAAAAGATAAATGGTAAAATTGGACTTTTTGGATATTTTCATCTTTTTAAGGCACAGCATTTTAATGATAAAGTATCTCTTTATCTAATTGGAGTTGATCCAAAATATCAAAACAAAGGAGCAACTGCGGTTATCTTTAATGAATTACAGCAAACATTTAACAAAAGAGGCATTCTGGAAATTGAAACAAACCCAGAGCTAGTTGAAAACAAAGCAATTCAAGCTTTTTGGAAAAATTATGAGAGTACACTGCATAAAAGAAGAGCTACTTTTACGAAGAAGATTTAATAATGG
>Ga0208390_1000517_pt1 | contig 14038 bp, 17 predicted proteins | sample Knorr_S7_td_Surf_FD_185594 | JGI IMG/M metagenome (GOLD analysis project Ga0208390, IMG submission 185594) | Marine microbial communities from Southern Atlantic Ocean transect - Knorr_S7_td_SurfaceA_ad_6m_LV_A (SPAdes) (version 2) | ecosystem: Environmental > Aquatic > Marine > Oceanic | place...
ATATCCCTGGAAAGAATATTGTCAGTACAATTGGGTACGTCAAAGGCAGCTCTGCAAGAGCTAGGCATGCGGTAGCAGATGTGTTTGCAAGTTTGAAAAATATTGTCGGCGGAGAAGTAGAAGAGTACTCAAGACTTCTTCAACAAACTCGTGACCAAGCTGTAGAAAGAATGATGGCAGATGCAGAAAAAAAAGGAGCTAACGCAATAATATGTTTTAGAATTCAAAGTAGCACTATTGCTCAAGGCGCCTCAGAAGTAGTTGCTTATGGAACTGCTGTAATTTTTGAAGATTAACTTAGTAGGTATCTTCTTCTTCAAGAGGATTAGGGCCAAACCTGTTATCTTCGTAACCACCCTTTCTCAAAAAAGCTAAACAATAGAGTATTGTGATCAAGTTTCCAGCTGCACCCAGCCTGACTGCTGCAGGTTCAACAGAAGGAAAGATTGCAAACCATATGCCAATAAGGCTAACAATAAAGTATGGTACCGCCCAATAATAGCTTGCATCAAGGTCTTGCAACCTTCTGATAGTTACAGCCAGAGAAGGTAAAAAAAATACTAGAGTTAATGCAACTGATGATATTTTTGTGCCTGTTCCAAAGCTGCTGTCCAGTATAAATTCGGTTGCTTGGTTTTCACTCAATGTTGCTACATATTCCCAATCTACACTTCCGAAAGTTGCAAATGCCACAACAGCGCTCACTAATATTGAAATAATTACCGTAAATAAAAGAAAATACCACCACTCTGCCCTGCATGCTCTGCCTTTGAAAGTTGAATAGTTATCGATGAATGCTGACTTTACTGCTTGACTAAAATTCATTTTTCTCCTTTTGAATATATGTCATATCTTACAGATGAACCTCTAAATGATATAGCAGAGCAGTCTTTTATACTAGATGTAGATCTCAATTCTTTCTTAATAACTAATCTTTTAAAATTAGAATCGTAGAACTCAACTGAAGGGTCATCATATTCTTTAAGATAATCATCTAAAAATTCCATTTGTTTTGTCCTTTTTAATTTTTTCTTAGAGTTAAACATCGGATCAATGTAAACAACATCGAAATTTTCCGCAGACGACAAAAAAGCACGAGAATCACCATTAATTATCGAAATATTGTTTTTAGCATCATTGAAATATGGCAGATTTGGCAAATTATATAATGCCTCCTCAATCAGAATACATAAACCTATATTCTTTTCCAATAAAGTAATTTTTTGTCCTAGTAATGCAAGAATAAAAGAATCGTGCCCTAAGCCGCCTGTAGCGTCTAAGATATGCTTTTGACCTCTTGATTGCCAGCCAATTGCTTTTTTCAAAAGAGTTTCAGTTTGATACTGAGAGATCCTTTTACTAAATTTACCTGAAGTAAATGAATTTTCTAATTTATTGTTCCCTGAATGTAGAATAGACTTATCACCTATTGATAAGTATGTTTCTACAAATTTTGAGTCTAGTAATGGAATATTGTATTTTTTTGATAGCTCTTTGGCTCTTTTTTTAGAACTGAGATTTACTACTTTTATTCCCTCTATATCAGCCACAATAATATTATTCCTAAAACCAATCTATAAAGAATAAATGGTATGTAACCAACCTTTTTTACCAAGCCAAGGAATATAGATATCGATAAATAAGATACTATAAAAGTCGTTAAAAATGGTATAAAAGTTGTTAAAATGCCAACATCTTCTTCTAAAGTTTGAAATTCTAATATACTGAAAATAAGAGCTCCTAGTATGGTTGGGATAGATAGCATAAGGGAGTATTTTGCAGCTTCAGACTTCCTATAATTCAAAAATAATGAACCAGTAATAGCGGTTCCAGACCTAGATGCGCCGGATATCAAGCTTAATGTTTGAAATAAACCAATTACGATTGCATGCTTTGCTGTCATATCTGAATTTGAATACTTTTGTTGGCTTGTTTTCTCAGATATGTAAAGCAATAATGCAAAAAAGATGTTTGCATAGGCTATTGACGTTAAAGACCACCTATAATCACCTATACCTTCAACGAATAATACTATAAAGACAATTGGTAAAGTACTAATAACCAAAAACAAAAATGTTTTAGAAAAATAGAAGCTCAATTTCAAAAATTCATCTCTAAAATAAATAAGAACAGCCATCAAAGTTGCAAAATGTACCGTTATGTCAAAGATAATGCCTTGATCTGGCCATCCAAGTAGTTTGCTTGGGAGTAAAAGGTGAGCAGAGCTTGATATAGGTAAAAATTCAGTTACAGCTTGGATGATGCTTAGTATGATTATTTGCAGTATAGATAGTTCCATCACCTACTTTTTACGTAGTTCAATTCTTTTATATAGTTCGGATAATTTGAAGAAAGCGCTTTATTATCTGATTCCAAAACTAATTCAAGGATATTCTTAGAAATTTCCTCAATTTTCAACTCAATCATATTTTCAAGCTGTAATTGATCATTCTCTAGGACCACGTAACTTTTGGCCTTTGGAATTTGATCTAAGCTTTCACAATAATGATCACGCTCTTCAGATCTATAAAAGAAATCGTTCTTGTTGCCTTTTATGATTGCTATGCTATCAGAGAAATTATGTTGTAATGCCGTTAAATTTGAAAATGCATAAAATTTCTTATTAAGAATAAGGCTCAAGGTATCTAAAAATGTAAAAGCTAATCTGGCGCCTGTATATGATCCCGGCCCTGCTGCATAAGCCATTTTTTCAATTTTATTAAATTCAAATTCTGGGATAGTTTCTTTTAGCGTCGAGATTTTATATTCCCAATCATTCCTTTTCTTCAGAGATTCTTCTTTAAAATCAAAAAAATATTTCTTTTGAGCATAATTCAAAGCAATAAAATGCTTGGTTGAAGTGAGGTCTATGACAATGCTGTTCAACTTGAAATGCTTTTGCGAATTGAATCAGTTACAACATCAACTGATTTTGATGCATCTATTTCAATAAATTTTAGATTTTTGTTTTTGTAAAATTCAAGCAATGGTTCTGTCTCATTGTAATAAACCGACAATCTCTTTTTAATTACTTCAGGATTATCATCTTCCCTTTGTATTAATGCTTCGCCCGTAATATCGTCAAAACCCTCTTTTTTAGGAGGATTATGTACTATATGATAGGATCTACCAGATGCTAAATGAACTCTTCTTCCAGACATTCTCGAAATAATTTCTGCCTCTTCAATACTTAAATATAAGACCAAATCAATAGAAATATTTGCATTATCTAAAGCCTTCCCCTGTTCAAGATTCCTAGGGAATCCGTCTAGTAAAAAACCATTTGAACAATCATCCTGTTGTATTCTCTCAACAAGCATTTCTACAATTATTTCATTGGGAACAAGAGTTCCTGATGAGAGAAATGACTGAACTCTTGATGCTAATTCACTTTCAGATCTGCTTACCTCTCTCATCATTGCACCAGTCGAAATATTTGCGAGCCCAAAGTCTTTTTGAATAAATTCTGCCTGGGTTCCTTTACCTGCGCCTGGCATACCTAAAAGTATTAAATTCATTTTTCTAAAACTACAAATGACAAAGTATAACTATCAGTATTAGTGATTGATAGATGATGTTTAACTTTATCTAACTTATGGTTAATCAATTCAGGTTTGCCGTGCTCATTTTTTTTCATTGAGATATCAGTAGGATAAATTCCTCGGAAACCAAGCCCAAATGCCTTTACAAGCGCTTCTTTAGCGGCAAATGACGAGCATAAGAAATTCAATTTTTTTGAACTTTTTAAATTGTAGAACGCTGCTTTTTCATCAGTCGAGAGAATTTTGTCTACAAATCTGTCCCCATATTTTAGATAGAGTTTTTTTACTCTACTATTGACGATTAAATCAGTTCCAATACCCAAGATCATTTAAAAAATATCCTACTTTTAATGTTCAGTTCTTCAAAATAATAATTTATTGTTATCCTGTTAATTTCTTTGCATGCTTGCAACGAGTCTTTTGAAAACCTTCTTTCATTTATTTCATTTAATATTTTACCATCATATCCTTTATCACTTTTTGAGAATCCTGACTGAGGCGAATATTTGTAAATTAAACCATTTATTATTGGCTGATTGACGACGTAGTCACTTTGAAAATTTATTTCATAGCCCAGGATGCTCAAAATATTCAATTCAAAATTTCTTAAGATTTCCTCAACTGGATTATTTTTTTTTAAATTCGAAATGCAGTTTTTATACACATCAAAAATTTCAATAGATTCATCAGCTTGAGCAATAAGATAATTGATTAATTCATTTACATAGAAAGCTGAGTATAAATTTTCACTACCAAAAAAATCTTCAAAAACTTCACAAGGCTCAGCAAGAATAAGTGTCTTTAAATCGGATTTTCCACGATAATCAACATTTAAACATTGGAATGGCTCTAGATTTCCATAAAGTTTGGAATTTTTACGTTTTGCACCTTTTGCAACTGCCGTAATTTTGCCTTTATTTTCTGTAAGGAATGTAACAATTAGACTTGTTTCTTTATAAGGTCGTGAATGGATAACATATGCTTTTTGCAAATTAGAAATCATTAACTCTTGATACCAAAACTTTCTAGGCTTATAGGGTTATTTACCCAATTTTTTTGGACTTTACACCATAATTTGAGGAATACTTTTTTATTCAATTTTTTTTCAAGATCAACTCTTGCTGCAGTGCCGATTGACTTTATTTTGTCTCCATTTTTACCTATTACAATACTTTTTTGACTTTGTTTTGATACATATATATTGGCATCTATCTCAAATGTATCTTTCTTTTCGTTTAAAAGTTCAATTGCAACAGCTGTTTCATAAGGAAGCTCGTCTCCTAGTAAGCGAATAACCTTTTCTCTGATAATTTCACTGATTTCAAATACATTGCTTTGAAAATCTATTTCTTTGGGATAAAAAAACTCATTATCAGGCAAAGCCTTCTCAAGTTCTAACTGCACAAGATCTATACCATCATTATTTTTTGCTGAAATAGGGACAATTGAGAAAAAATCATCTTTGTTAAATGTATTCTCCACAAAAGAAAAAAGATTCTTTTTGTTTTTTACAAGATCAATTTTATTAATCACAAGAATTTTTTTTGCTTGTGATTTATTTGCCAACTTTAAGCTTTCTTTATCAATATCATCAAATTTTGTGCCGGAAACCATAAAAATAATCACATCTACGTCATGTATGACTTCAGCCGGTTTCTTTCTTAGGACTTTATTAATAGTTTTTTCACTTTTTTTATGAATGCCTGGTGTATCAATAAATATTATCTGTGTGGTTTTAAAGCTTTTAATAGCATAGATATTAGATCTGGTTGTTTGTGATTTATTTGCAGTAATTGAGACCTTTTTCTCTAAAAATTTATTTAAAAAGGTAGACTTACCAACATTAGTTTTACCAATAATGGTTACATAGCCACATTTACTCATTAATTAATTTCTCCAGCTCTATCAAAGCTTGGCCACTCTCCTGGTTTCCATGACATCCATATAAAATCTGCCCTGCCCCAAATTACATCCTCACTTATATATCCCCATGCACGACTGTCGCTTGAATTATCTCTATTGTCGCCACTTACAAAATACATACCTTCCGGTATCACCCAGTTTCCATTTTGCCCTCTCCTTGACATGTGTCGGATTACATAATCTTTCCCTTCATTTGATTCTATTAGCAAATTACTATCTGTATTTTGATCAAACTCCTCTTGAGAAAGCACAACACCATTTACAAAGTATTTTTTATTTACATATGTAACTGTGTCTCCACCTTTAGCTATTACCCTCTTTACAAATGGGACTGTGGGTTTATGAGGCGGGAAAAATACAACAATCTCACCAATTTCTGGGCCTTTTGATAATAATTTTTCTCTTCCTGTAAATGGAATTTCTAAACCATAGGCATTCCTGTTAACTAGTACAAAATCACCTATTTCAAGATTGGGTCGCATTGACTCAGATGGTATTTGCCAAGGTTCGTAAACGTATCCCCGTAAGAAGAAAACTAAAAAAATATTTATAAACCATCCTCTGCTTTCTTTAATAATTTCTGGTTTGTTATTAATTAAAGCGACTATCAAAATGATAAGTGAAAATAATGAGTAGAAAGCCAGCAAATCCCCGATGTTCCATTGTTTTACGAAAAGAATACCAATTATTAATATTGATAAGAATAGAGCTATTCTTTGTAAATTTCTGTGTACTTTTTCACTAAAATTATTTGTGGACTTCATCCAATACCAGTGGATAGCAATTAAACAAATACTTAAATTCAAAAAAAGAAAAACTGGTACATTGGAAATTGGTTGAATTAGATTAAAGAAAGTATTCATTTTTTCTCCGTTGACAGAAAGCTTAAAAAAGCTTCTTGGGGTAAGGCAACTTTGCCTATTTGTTTCATTTTCTTTTTTCCTGCTTTCTGTTTTTCTAACAGCTTTTTCTTCCTTGTAACATCTCCACCATAAAGCTTGGCAGTAACATTCTTTCTAAAGGCTTTTACGCTTTCTCGAGCTATTATTTTACTTCCGAGCATTATCTGAATTGGTATTTCAAACATCTGTCTTGGTATCACTTCACGTAAACGCTTTGCAATATCTCTTCCCTTTCTTGCAGCTTCAGACTTATGCATAATAGATGATAAAGAATCTACAACTAGTCCGTTTATTGCAACATCTACCTTCACTAACTCTGCTGCTTGAAACCTATCAAAAACAAAATCTACTGAGGCATATCCCTGACTTTTCGATTTTAAGGTGTCAAAAAAGTCCATAACAATTTCTGAAAGAGGCATTTCAAAGATTATTGAAACTTGTCCACCCAGGTATTGTAAATCTTTTTGAACGCCTCTTTTTGACATTGCAAGCTCAATCACATCCCCAACGTATTTATCAGGACACAGTACTGTAGATTTGATTATTGGCTCTCTAATTTCTGCAATTTCGTTTACAGTTGGTAATTCAGCAGGTGAGCTTATAGTAGCTTCTTCTCCATTTGTTTTAAGAATTTCATAAGCAACACTTGGTGCGGTTGTGATCAAATCAAGATCATATTCTCTTTCTAATCTCTCTTTGACCACCTCCATATGTAATGTTCCTAAAAAACCACACCTAAAACCACTACCCAATATATCTGAGTTTTCAGGCTCAAAAATTAGTGAAGCATCATTTAAATTTAGCTTTTGAAGTGCCTCTCTAAAAGCTTGATAATCATTAGAATCAATCGGAAAAAAAGAGGCAAATACCTGAGGTTTAACTTCTTCAAATCCTTCTAGTTCAGAAGTTTTAGGGTGCTTTGCCGATATTAATGTGTCTCCAACTGGTACAGATTTTAAGTCTTTTACGCTTGCAACTAAATAACCAACTTCTCCTTCTGTCAGTGCTCCACAAGGAATTTTTTTTGGAGTGAATTTCCCGATGGTGTCCGCTGTATAAACTTGACCAGTTGATTTAACAATAAATTTTTCTCCTTTTTTTAAAGATCCACTGAAAATTCTTATTAAAGATATGACACCCAGAAAATTGTCATACCAAGAATCGATGATTAATGCTTGTAAATTTGCTTCTATGCTTTTTTTTGGTGGGGGGACTTTCTGTGCAATTTGTTTCATCAATTCATTTAAGTTAGTGCCATCTTTAGCGCTCACAGATATCGCTTCTGAAGCGTCTATCCCTATTATTTCTTCTATCTCTTTTTTTACTCGCTCAGGTTCGGCTTGAGGCAGATCAATTTTATTTATTACAGGTATCACTTCTAATCCAAGATCTATAGCTTTGTAACATGTGGATAATGTTTGTGCCTCAACGCCTTGTGAACCGTCAACAACTAAAAGAGCGCCCTCACAGGCTGCCAGAGATCTAGAAACTTCGTAAGAAAAATCAACATGGCCAGGCGTATCGATTAAATTGAATTGGTATTCCTTATCATCAATATAATTTAAAGCGACAGATTGTGCTTTAATTGTAATGCCTCTTTCTCTTTCAAGCTCGAGAGTATCTAAGACTTGAGATTTCATCTCTCTTTTTGATAAACCTCCGCAGAATTCTATGATTCGATCAGACAGCGTTGACTTCCCATGATCGATATGGGCAATAATTGAAAAATTTCTAATCTTATTCAACTGTTACTGCAACAAAAAAGTTGGAACCCTCTCTAGTTCCAAATATCGCTATTTTGTCACCTACAGCAAATGAATCAAGTGCATTTACAAATTCTTTAACATTTGAAATGTTATAAGTCATACTGCCAGACTTAATCTTAGTAATTATATCTCCTCTAAGTATTTCACCAAAAGCAGGAGAATTGGATGTTACTTGAATTACCCTAACGCCCAAATTTTCTTCATTTGAATCTTCCTCAGTAAGGTTTTCTAATTGTAATCCTAGAGGATAATCCGGCTCTTCAGGTTCTTTTATCTCTGGCTCTGTTTGACTCAAGGAGGGAAGCTCTCCAACTTTTACGTAGAGATTCTTGTAATCTCCGTCTCTAAAAAGACGAAGTTTTAAGTTTGTGTTTGGTTTAGTCATTCCAACTGTATGTTGCAAATCTTTAAAATAAATTACATCTTTTGTACCAACTTGAACTATGACATCACCAGGCTTGACGCCTCCATTATCAGCTGCACTATCCTTCACAACTGCTCTAACCAGAGCCCCTATTGGTTTATTCATTCCAAGCGCTTCTGCTAAGTCACTTGAAACTTCACCGCCCTGGACACCCAGATAACCTCTAGAGAATTTTCCATTCTCTTTTAGTTGTTCAACAACCTCTAAGGCAATATTTATCGGAATAGCAAAGGCTAAACCTTCATTTCCGCCTGATCTTGAAAAGATCTGAGAATTAATGCCAATCACCTCGCCGTCTGTATTGAATAATGGGCCACCTGAATTTCCTCTGTTTACAGCTGCATCTGTTTGCAAATATGGAACATAGTCTCCAATGCCCTGACCCGACGTTATTCCTCTTCCAGTAGCACTTATAATTCCAAATGTAACTGAAAAGTCGTAGTTGTATGGCGAGCCTATTGCAATAACACCATCTCCTTGCTCTACCTCATCAGAATCACCCATTTCAACTGGATCTAAATCTTTTGACTCAATTTTTAAAAGGGCTAGATCACTGAGCTCATCCATACCAACAATTTCTGCTTTGAATTCCTTTCTATCTAAAAATTTCACTAGAACTTCATCGGCTCCTTGCACAACATGGTAGTTTGTGATCACGTAACCATTTTTATCTATTACAAAACCTGATCCCGTGCTTATTGACTCTCTTTCTTGCTGTCTCGGTGTATCCATTTCTGGGAAAGGAAATCCAAATTCTCTGAACAGTTCTTCCGGAAAAGAATTTAAGGATCTTTGAGACAGTTTTACCTTTCTAACAGATTGAATATTGACCACAGATTCAGATTGGCTTTTAACAAGTTCAGAGAAGTCAAATTCATGTGCTTCAATTGCGAAGATAAATAAAAGCAAAGCAAAAAGGAAACGTTTCATAAATTATTCTAGTTATTGGTTTTAATAGAATTAAGGATCTTTTTTCCTGATTCAACATCAATATCACCAAATATAGTGATTGTGAGAGGTTGATCGCTGTGAAAGTGTGTCTTTCTAATGAGTATAAAGTTTTCTTTTTGATAGACACCATCGGGCAGATTAAAATTTTTAGGCTTATCAATAAAGATTGAAAACTGTTTTTTGTCGATTTTATTAACGAATCTATTTTGTATTTTTCTATCAGAATTAAAGCCACGAGGAAGCCAGTTAGGTTGATAAGCAACTGGTACAATATTTCTTGAATTATCTGGTACGAAATGTCTAGATGCAAACTGTAATATTTCGTCAGATTTTATGTTTTCCAAAATTTGTTTTGCTTCTGATGATGCGATTGTTTGATTTAAAAGTATGCTAGCCCTGTTTTCGTTATCGTTAATATAAAAAGCATTATTCAAAATCGAGTAACTTAATAAAGCACCTACGGAGAATATTGTTATTGGCATAACAACTTTTTGAGTGAATGAAGACAGCAAATCTTGTAAAGAAAGTTTAGATAATCTTTCTTTGAAGCCTAAAGGTTTAAGATTTATGGAAACTTCACTAAGTTCGAGGAGGTTAAAGTACAATTCCTTCAATTCTGGTTTTGTCTGCATGTCTGCAATAAGACAATTAACCTCATCGGCATCTAATTCTCCATCTAGAAAAGCAGAGATTCTGCTGAAATCATAATCTGATACATTTTTCATAATCTTTCTTTTAAATTCTCCATTAAGTATTGTCTTGCTCTGAATATTCTTGATCTAACAGTCCCTACAGGCACTCCTGTAATATTTGCAATCTCATCGTAATTTTTTGTGTCTACTTCGCAAAGAATATAAGCAGTCCTTTGTTCCTCAGGCAACTCATTAAGTAATAATTGTACTGATTCAAAAAGTTCGGAACTTTCAATTGTATCCTCTACATTATTTGGAGCAGCTAAAGTGCTTTCAAAACCTTCATCGATTTGGCTTTCTCTCGCCGAATTTATTTTTGTTATTGCTAAATTAAAACCAATTCTATATAACCATGTGTAAAAACTAGAATTTCCTTTGAAAGTTCCAATTTTTTCCCAAGCCCTTAAGAAAGCTTGCTGAACGATATCTTCAGTTTCATGGTAATTTCTCAAAACCTTAAATAAAGAATGGTGCAGCCTTGTTTTAAATGATGAAAAAAGCAATTCAAAAGCATTTGAATTACCATTTTGCGCAAGCTCCACTAATTGAGGAATACTATTTTTTTTCATTATTCTTTTTGATATCTAATTCTTTAATAAGTTCATTTAATAAGCAAATTTTTTCAAATTTGGAAACTTCAAGATAAAAGCTTCTTTTTGTTTAAAGATTAAGTCAAATAAATCTTGGTCATTCATCTCTAACAGCTCAATTAGTTCTGATTTTTCGTCTGAATTCATGTTTTTAAAATTTTTCAAAAATTTTTTTACAATAAAGGTTGTTTCCTTCATCCCTCTTCTTGATTTAAAATTTAACTTTTTAATTAATAACTCATCATTCATGATAAAAATATTTTCTCTACCAAATTATACTTCGATCTGTGTGAAAGGGCCGGATTCTGAAGAATTTCTTCAAGGTCAAATGTCGTGCGATCTGACGCAACAAAAAAACTACTTCGATGGCTTATTTTGTAATGAGAAGGGTTATGTAATAACAAACTCAGTTGTCATTAAAAATGATGACTTCACAATAATATTAAGAACAGACGTAGCATCCTTGCTTGTTAGTGAGCTTGAAAAATTTTCTAAATTTTATGATTGCACCATCAAAATAGAGCACCAAGAGATATACGGAAAACAAACAAACAACACTTTTACAAAAGGTATTGGACAATTGGAGTCTGATCACAATGAGCTTGATTGGGAAATAGAAACAATGAAAAATTTTTGTTTTGACATAGGTGGTGCTTATTCTGGAAAATATCGCTTAAACGAAATTGGCTACGAACCTGACAAATATGTTTCATATGAAAAGGGTTGTTACAGAGGTCAAGAAATAATTGCTCGTCTGAAGTATTTAGGCAAAACCACCAAAAGGGCCGTTGTTTTTCATGGGTCCATAAATTCTATTTCTAATAAATCTGGAAGAAAGATTGGGAAAAAAATTTTTCACACCAGAAATGAGGACAATCATCAAACACAATTTTCTGTTGAAAAATCTGAATACTACATCAATGATATGAGGATTATTCCAATTGCCAATCAATGGGATCTGATCCAAGACTAGTCAAAAAGTAATTCGTCTTAGAGAAATGGCTACAACCAAAAAAACCATTATTAGCAGATAACGGTGATGGGTGTGAAGCTTCTAAAATAAAATTATTATTCTCAATTAAATCCTTTTTTTTCTGTGCATGTTTACCCCACAGAAGAAAGACTATATTTTTCTTTTTTTGAATTACGTTAATTACAGTATTTGTGAAAAGCTCCCAACCAATTTTAGAATGAGATGCGGGTAATCCTGCACAAACAGACAAAGAAGTATTCAACAATAAAACACCTTGTTTTGACCACGCTGTCAAATCTCCTGTAGTGTTCTTTATCCCTAGATCAGTCTCCAATTCTTTAAAAATATTTACCAAAGAGGGAGGTAATTTTGAGTTTCTATTCACAGAGAATGCTAGTCCATTAGGAACACCTGGTGTGTGGTAGGGATCTTGTCCAATAATAACAACTTTTACTTTTTGCATTTCGCATAAATCGAACGCTTTAAAAAAGTTTTTGGGTTCTGGCAAAATTATTTTACCGCAAGCATTATCTGATAATAATTGATCTTTGATCTTTTTAAAGTAAGGTTTTTTTGTTTCATAATCTATGAAACTTTTCCATGTTTTATGCTCACTCATTTAGATAAAAATAACACATTTTTTTTATCCACAGAAACTGTGGATAACTTTGGGGAAAACTAACACAAAATTTAATAAAAACCATATACATGAAAGCTTTCATGCAATTGTACAAAAAATAATCAATATATAAATGGCCAGTAAATATAGGGCTTTCAGGCGATCTATAAATAGGCTTATGCATTATGGTGTTCGAAAAGCTTTAATTATGGGCAATGCTTATTATTGTGTGAAAATCAATAGTTTGGGTAAAAAAAAACTGGGTTTTTTTAATAGCAAAGTCTTGCATTTGAAACACCGCTGATTTTCTCTAGCTCTGAGACCACGCCAACTGGAATTTCATCATCAGTATCTATAATATTACAAGCTAAATCGCCTCTACTTTTATTTACAAATTCTGAAATATTAATTTTGTTACTAGCTAAACACTCTGCTATTTTGCTGATGATGCCTGGCTCATTATTATTAGTTATAAAGAGTCGATGTTTGCCATATTTTTCCGAATTTATGTTTGGGAAGTTAACGCTGTTAACAATTTTTCCATCCTTCAAAAAATTGCTCATTTGACTACAAGCCATAACAGCACAATTGATTTCACTTTCTTTTGTGCTTGCTCCAAGATGAGGAAATATCATCACATCTCTTTTTACGTTTATTCTTTTCAATAGGTTTTTTGTTGGGAAGTCTGTAACGTACTTATGCAAATGATCGTTTTCCAAAAATTCAAGCAAATCGTGTTCGCTAACTATGCCACCTCTTGAAAAGTTAATTAGAACTGAGCCTTGCTTCATTAGTTTTAAATTCTCAAAATTGATCAAGTTTTCTGTATTTTGGTTTAATGGCAGGTGTAGTGAAACATAATCTGACTCACTCAAAACATCCTCAATCTTGTTGTATCTTTTCAGACTGCTTGGCAATCGAAGTGCATTATCAACAGTAAGGCCTGGATCAAAAGCAACTACTTTCATTCCAAGAGCCATTGATTGTTCGGCAACCATTGAACCAATTGCGCCAAGTCCGATGATCCCCAAAGTTTTTCCGTTAACCTCTTCGCCGACATAGCGCTTTTTCATTCCCTCAATTTCTTTACTAATTTCCTCGTCATTTTTTGATTCAATGTCTATTGAATCTAAATTCTTATTGCCGGAAACTAAATCTCTTTTTGAAAGAATTAAAGAGCATAAAACCATTTCTTTCACCGCATTAGCGTTAGCGCCGGGCGTGTTAAACACAACAACACCATTCTTCGAGCAATTCTTAATATCAATGTTGTTTGTGCCAGCTCCAGCTCTTGCTATCGCTAAAAGATTTTTTGAAAGTTCAAGCTCTGTTAAATTGTGACTTCTTAATACAATCCCACTTACTTCTAAATGGTTATCAGACAGGATAAAATCATTTTTTTGTAACACATCCAAGCCTTGCTGTGCGATGTTATTTAAGATCTGTATTTTCATTTTTAGAATTTAAAAGAATACACATTAAAATCTACTTATCAAACGAATTTCATCAATTTAAGAACATTTTATCCATAAGTTATCAACAAGAAAATTACAGCATATTGTGGATAAAATTAAAATAAACACAAGATATTGTGTTGAAATGCTTGAATGTCGTCACTACATGTAGAAAAATACGTAAAGTAATGGAACAACAAGT
>Ga0208390_1000518_pt1 | contig 14021 bp, 13 predicted proteins | sample Knorr_S7_td_Surf_FD_185594 | JGI IMG/M metagenome (GOLD analysis project Ga0208390, IMG submission 185594) | Marine microbial communities from Southern Atlantic Ocean transect - Knorr_S7_td_SurfaceA_ad_6m_LV_A (SPAdes) (version 2) | ecosystem: Environmental > Aquatic > Marine > Oceanic | place...
TTTTGGAGGGGTGGCAGAGCTTGGTTGAATGCACCGGTCTTGAAAACCGGCAAGTCAGAAATGGCTTCGTGGGTTCGAATCCCACCCCCTCCGCCAAAAAAAAGTTTTTAATAATTTTTTCAAATCAAAAAATTTTTTTTTATGCAAACTTAATCTAAAAAACTGCATTTTAGCTATTGCACCTTTTTAAAATTAAGCTAATATATATTTATCTACTGAGGGACGTTTTAACAACTCGAGACGATAAAAAAGAAGACAGTAGAAAGAAGGAGAAGGGTGAAAAGCTGAAAGAAATTTCACCACATGTAGGACACGGGGTAAAGTCCAACACTAGGAAGCCCGCTAGGCCCCTTCAACTTCGCTAAAAAGAGCACCACTTAAGTGGTGTTTTTTTTTATACTTACTATATGTCAACACTTCTAACAGGTATCACCACAAGCGGAACCCCTCATTTAGGAAACTATGTTGGCGCAATAAAACCCTCAATTGAAAAATCTAAGGATTTTAAAAAAAACTTTTTATTTCTTGCTGACTATCATTCTTTGATTAAGAATCAAGATCCAGAGCTAACTTTTAAATCTTCTATTGAAATTGCTGCGGCATGGATCGCATGCGGAATAGATTTTAAAAAAGTAATTTTTTACAGGCAATCAAGTATCCCCCAGATTCTTGAATTGAACTGGATACTTACTTCAGTGACCCCTAAAGGGATCCTTAATCGGGCACATGCTTATAAGGCGGCAGTGGATTTAAACGATAAAACTGATCCAGATAGTGGAATTAATGCAGGATTGTTTAACTATCCAATCTTAATGGCTGCAGATATTTTATTATTCGATGCAAATTTTGTGCCTGTAGGTAGCGATCAAAAGCAACACATTGAAATGACTCGTGACATTGCGGGTAGATTTAATAATTCCTATGGTGAAACGTTTGACCTTCCCGAGCCAATAATTTCTACTGATATACCTTTGCTTCCTGGATTGGACGGTAGAAAGATGAGTAAATCTTACAAAAATTTTATAGAGCTTTTCTCTTCAGAAAAAAATTTGCAAAAATCTATCAATCAAATTGTAACTGACTCTTTAATGCCAGGAGACTCAAAAAATACAAAAGACTCTATTCTTTTTGAATACTTCAGTGCCTTCTTAACTCAAGATAAACTCAAGGACGTTGAAGAGTTATTTAAAGAAGGAGCTGGTTGGGGAGAATTAAAAAAAATGCTTTTCGAAATTATTAATGAAGAACTTATTCCTCTTAGAGAAAAGTATGAAGAATTAGTAAGCAAACCAGATACTATTGAGGAGATTCTTATAGCAGGAGAAAAACAAGCGATTATTCAAGCTGAAAATAAAATAAAAGAAGTCAGAGAAAAAGTTGGCATCAAACCTTTGCATGGATGATAAGAAAGAAGTTCTAAAATACCCTATCAAAAATAAATATTCGCTGATGGGAATGGAGTTTTTGAGGCTCCATGATCACGGACAAGCATTGATTATTAGAACTAAATTCTCAGATAAATTAACAAAACATAACTATGAGTTTTTAATTGATAGTTATTTGAAGGAAGAATTTGTAAATTTTCAATTGACCGATTTTATGTTCGCTAGAGCTCAGGGATTTCATGGCCCATTTTTAACAAAAAAATTAAATAATAAATCATACGTAAAGATTGATTCTTCAGATTTCTTATCATTCGTGGTGGAAATCGTGATTTCTGAAAGAAAGCAGACTCCAAAAATTTCTTCATCAATTTTAGAAAAGTTAGAGTCTTTTCTAAACATTATCCTTAACGAAGATTCGATAACTTTTTTTTTAAAACAAAATAAAATACGAAAAACCTCTAAGAAAGAAGAATTCGATCATGAGTGGTCTCATGCCTTAAATGAATTTTATGAATTTCTAGTCTTTAATCCATCAACGAATGAATTATTCATCCTAATTCTGGCTTATGACTAACGTAGTTCAAAAACCAGATTGGTCCATCTGGTATTTGGCTGCAGCCATAGCTTGCATTGGTGCCGGACAGTCGACAATTTTCATTTTAATTCCGGCAGAAGTAAGATCCCTTGGTTTTAATGAATTTGAAGTTGGAATAATATTTTCTATCTCGGCAATAGCATGGATGATTTTTAGTCCTTTTTGGGGAAGATTAAGCGATAGGTTTGGACGAAAGTGGATTTTTTTAATTGGAATTTTTGGGTTTTCTTTGTCAATGATTTTGTTCGCTGCAATTATTTCAGCTGCGAGTTATAACTTAATCCCTTTTGTTTTGATTCTTCCTCTCTTAATTATTACCAGATTGATTAATGGATTATTAGGCAGCGCAGTTAGACCTGCAGCCGGAGGGAGAATTGCCGATCTAACGTCTCCCGAAACTAGAGCAGCTGGATTTGCTAGATTTGATGCGGGATGGCAAATGGGAGTGGTTACTGGTCCTATTTTGATAGGAGTCCTTTTATCGATTTTTAATAACAACCTTTTTATTCCTTTTTTATTTATAGCTCTGCTAGGTATTTCTCTAGGATTCTATAATTTTTTTCAAATGGGTGAATCTGATCACCAATTTAATGAGGAAAAATTAGAAATGCCAAGAAAAATAAGTATGTTTGATTCAAGAGTTTGGCCATCGTTAGTTATTGCCTCTTTTATGGGTCTTTCAAATGCAGGGTTGGTATTAACTAGCTCAATTTTTGTCAAAGACGTTATTCTTGCTAATCAATCAGAAGTCTATTCAACTGTCGCGATTGGATTTTCTATTGTTGCTTTAGCCTCAATGTTTTCGCAATTGGTAATAGTCCAAAACTACAAAATTAAATCAATAAGTCTAATCAAATGGGGCTTGCTAATAGTTTTTTTGGGCTTTTTATCTCTGTCGCAAGCTTCTTCAATACCAGGGCTATATCTGGGGTTGATGTTAAAGGGCTTAGGTATGGGCTTAGCTAGGGCGGGAAACATAACGATGTTGTCATTGTCTGTTTCAAAAGACGAACAAGGCGCAGCCAATGGACTACTCAATATGGTATTTCCAATTGGTCACATTCTGGTCCCAGTCGTCATAATGCCCCTATATATTTTATCTCCAGAAATTCCATACATACTATTATCTTCTCTAGCAATCTTATTAATAATATTTATACTTTCTAATCAGAAAAGATATTTCACTGTGGAGAAGATTTAATGTTTGATAAAAATTTATTAGAGGGAAAGAGGATTTTAGTCACCGGAGGCGGCAGCGGCTTAGGAAAAGAGATGTCCAGGCACTTTTTAACATATGGAGCTGAAGTCATAATTTGTGGCCGAAGAGATGAAGTCCTTCAAAAAACTGCAAAAGAACTTAATGATGAAACCAAAGGGAAAATAACAGCTCATAGTTTGGACATAAGAGATTCTCTGGCTATTGAAGAAACCATCAACAATGTTTTTGATGAAGGGCCTCTAGATGGTTTAGTAAACAATGCTGCAGGTAATTTTATCAGTAGAACCAATGACTTATCTCCAAATGGATTTAACGCTATTGCTTCTATTGTTTTTCATGGCACTTTTAACATGACCAATACTGTTGGTAAAAAATGGATAGAACTTAAACAGCCTGGTACGATTCTTTCGATCACTACTACGTGGGTTTGGACTGGATCGCCTTTTGTGGTCCCTTCAGCCATGTCTAAATCTGGAATAAATGCTATGACTAAATCTCTTGCTGTAGAGTGGGGTCCTCATAACATAAGACTAAATTGTATTGCTCCTGGACCTTTTCCAACAGAAGGAGCATGGTCAAGATTAAGTCCCGATACTGAAGCAACTGAAGGCGCAATGGATCAAAGTTCAATGTCATCAAACCCAATGGGCCGAGTTGGAGAAATGAGTGAACTTGGCAATTTAGCTACTTTTCTAATGGCTGATGGTTGTGATTATCTTACTGGTCAAACTATTGCCATAGACGGCGGTGCATATCTATCTGCCGGTGGAACTTTTTCTAGCCTTGGAAAATTAAAAGATGAAGACTGGACAAACATCAGAGAAACTATTAAAAAAAGTAATGAAAAAGATAAAAAAATGAGATCTTGATCAATTAGGAGTAAAACTATGACAAACGAAACAATTCAGGAAATGGAGAATATCTTAAAGCTCCAAAAAAAATTATACATCGATGAGGGCATCCCAAGTTTAGAGCTTAGACAAGATAGACTTTCAAGATCGGTTGATATGTTGAAGAAATACCATGTAGAAATACTTGAAGCGATTACTGCAGATTTTGGAAGTAGAGATCCTAGAGCAGGCTTTATGTCAGAGATTATGAGCACAATTGGTTCTTTGAATTATGCAAAAGAAAATGTAAAAAATTGGATGAAAGATGAGAAACGAAACAGCAACGCCTCTCAACCTTTTGTTGTCAGAACGTTAATGAGTTTGCTAGGAGCTAAGTCAAAAATTAAATATCAACCTCTCGGTACAGTTGGTGTTATCAGCCCTTGGAATTTTCCTATTAATTTAGTTTTAGCTCCTTTAGGTACAATTTTTGCTGCAGGAAACCGAGTCATGATTAAACCCTCAGAATTTACTCCTGAGACATCTGAATTGACTAAAAAAATGTTTCAAGAGTATTTTGATTCTGCCGAAGCTGCAGTTTTCACTGGCGGACCAGATGTTGGAGCTGCTTTTAGTGCTCTACCTTTTGATCATTTATTATTTACCGGTAGTACAAATACTGGAAAACTAGTCATGAAGTCTGCCGCGGAAAATTTAGTTCCTGTTACTTTAGAATTAGGTGGAAAGTCACCAGTAATAGTTGATGACGATGCCGACATGAAATCTGCTACTACCAGAATTATGAGAGGCAAAACAATGAATGCTGGCCAAATTTGTTTAGCACCTGATTATGTAATGGTTCCAAAGGGAAAATCTGAAGAGTTTTATGAGAAATCTAAAGAGGCTATAGAAAAGTCTTATGAATCTTTGAAATATAATCCAGATTACACTTCTGTCATCAATGAAAAACACTACGACAGACTTAACGATCTAATTGAGGATGCCAAAGAAAAAGGTGCTGAGGTTAAAGTAATTAATCCTGCAAATGAAGATTTTTCTCAGCAAGAAGTTCATAAAATACCTCCAACCTTAATAATGAATCCAACGGATGATATGCAAATAATGAAAGAAGAAATATTTGGTCCAGTTCTTCCTGTGAAAGAATATGAAAACTTTCAGGAGACAATTGATTACGTAAATTCTAAGGATCGTCCATTAGGACTTTATTATTTTGGAAAAAATAAAGAACGAGAAGATAAAGTTTTAAATAACACCATTTCAGGAGGAGTAACTATCAATGACGTGATTTGGCACATTGGACAAGAAGACTTGCCTTTTGGAGGAGTTGGACCGAGTGGCATAGGAAATTATCATGGGTTTGATGGGTTTAAAGCATTTAGTCATGCTAAGGCTATTTACAGACAGTTTTCTGCTGACTTATTAGGGCCGATGATGCCTCCGTATTCCGGGAAGCAATTTGAATCTACTAAAGAACAAACTCTGAAGTAATCGATTTAAACAATGTCTAATGATATTAAAAGATCTATCTTTTTTAATAGCCATTAGATTTTTGAAAGCTCGAAAAGAGGGCTTTCTTTCTTTCGTAACAGGACTTTCATTTACTTGCATAGCCCTAGGTGTTGCAGTACTTATAGTTGTAACTTCGGTAATGAATGGATTCGAAAGAGAGCTTAGAGAAAGAATACTAGATACAATTCCCCACGCATCAATCGAAGGCATTAGACCAATTGATAATTGGGAATTAATTTATGCAGAATTAAAAAAGAACGATGAAATAATTGGGTTGGCACCCTTTGTTGAAAGCCAATCTTTATTGAGCCATAAGGGAGAAGTACTAGGCACAAAAATTTTCGGAATTAACCCCGACTTTGAAAAGTCTGTTTCTGTAGTGAATGATTTTATGTTGCAAGGTTCTTTGGATTCTCTTGAAGCAAGCTCTTTTAATATTGTCATAGGGTTATCTCAAAGTAGAAAGCTTAATGCCGGTATTGGTGATGAAATTGCTTTAATGATCCCGGATACAAATGCATCATTTGCAGGGTACTTTCCTAAAATTAAGACCTTCACAGTCTCGGGGATATTTAGGGTGGGTTCGCCAGAATTAGATCAAACCAACGCATTCATAAACATTAGTGATGCTTCAAAACTTATGTCGTTAGACAATAAGGTGCATGGACTTAGATTAAAATTTGATGATTTATTCAAAGCCGGCACTTTATCTTTAACGGCTTTAACAGATGCAGAAACAAAAACAAATCAATTATTAACCTCTAAAGATTGGACAAATTCGTATGGCTCTCTTTTTGAAGCAATCATGCAAGAAAGGGTTTTGGTTGGATTATTACTTTTTTTAATAATAGTTGTCGCAGCGTTTAATATTATTTCAATGTTAATGATGATGATTAATGACAAAAGATCTCAGCTGGCAATTTTAAAAACAATGGGAATGTCTAATTTTGAAATCCAAAAGATTTTTTTGTATTTAGGCTCCATCATATCTTTGGTCGGCACTCTGATTGGGCTTTTCTTTGGGCTCCTGATCACATTTTTTTTATCAACCGACTATATGGAAGTTTTATTAAGCTTTTTAATGCGTGATTCTTATTTTATAAATTATTTTCCTACCGATTTAAGATGGAATTGGATCGCCTTAATTATGTTAGCTGCTTTGACAATGACCATTTCTGTCTGTTTTTATCCCGCAAGATTAGCTTCTAAAATTTATCCATCAAAGGTTTTGAGAAATGAATAGTATTTTAAAAGCAAATCAATTAACAAAAACGTTTGACGCAACAACTATTCCTGTCCATGCAGTCAAAGAAGTAAATATTGATATATATGAAGGTGAAATCACTGTTTTAACTGGCAGATCTGGATCAGGAAAATCAACTTTATTGCATTTACTGGCGGGTCTAGAGCAAAAAACTTCTGGGACAATTTTTTATAAAGACAAAAGTTACGATGACCTTAACTCTAATGAACTAACTAAATTAAGAAGAAGTGACATGGGTTTTGTATATCAATTTCACTATCTTTTAAATGAATTAACGGCTATCGAAAATGTTTCTTTGCCTTTATTGATGAATAATCTTGAAAAGAAAGAGGTTTTAGAAAAATCCAAAGAAATACTTAATATTTTAGGTCTTAGTCATCGATTTACTCACAAACCAAGTGAAATGTCTGGCGGTGAAAAACAGCGCGTGGCTATTGCAAGGTCTATGGTTCATTCTCCAAGTTTAGTAATCTTGGATGAACCAACTGGTGATTTGGATTCCCAAACTGCTTTGGAAGTAATCGAGTCGCTAAAAAATTATGTAAGCGACGTAAAATCAAGTTTGATAATTGCAACGCACGATATGAATTTCAAAGAAATCTCAGATCAAACCTTAATTATGGATTCAGGCATAATATAAGCTCTTATGAGTTATATTATTTTATCTGGTGGAATAATTATTTGGCCGATCATATTACTTTCCATTATTTCTCTTGCTATTGTTTTAGAAAAACTTTGGAATCTAGCTAGAGACATAATAATTCCAAGAAATCTGACTGAAAATTTGATTTCTCTAGTTTCAGATGACTCTTTATCAGAAAAAAAAATAAAGAAAATGTCGAATGATTCAGTTTTAGGAAATATTTTTGCCCATTTGATAAGAGAAAAAAATAAAGACAAGGCTAGTTTAAGGCTTAAAGCTGAAGAGGTAGGAAGGTTTGAAGTTAATCGCTTAGAGCAGTATTTATCTTTATTAGGGACTATAGCTACAGTGTCACCTATCCTTGGCCTACTAGGAACAGTCATGGGTATGATTAATATATTTAGCAACTTATTAGAGTCTAATTTGGGATCAGTAAGTCCTTTAGCTGGCGGTATTGCTGAAGCTCTAGTTACCACCGCTGCAGGTTTATTTGTGGCTATTCCAACTTTAATTTTCTATCGACACTTCTCTCGTACGATCGAGAACTATTCCCTTGAGCTGGAAGAAGAATCAAACAAACTGATTGATTATTTATCAAAATAAATGAAATTCTTAAGAAAAAAAAATACTGAATTATCTTTAGAGGTGACTCCTTTAATAGACATAGTTTTCTTATTATTAATTTTCTTTGTGCTTAATAGCCAATTTGAAAAATTAACTACTATGGAATTAAGTTTACCTAAAGTAAATTCCAATCAACTTAATGAGCTTGCAAATGAAAATTTGATAATTGAAATCAATTCAGCTGAAGAAGTTATTCTTAACGGCAAACGTTTGAGTGAATTTTCATATACATCTTTAAACGATTTCATAATCAACAATTATCCTGAAAATAAAAAAGCTGTAATTTCGGCTGATTCGGACACAAAATATCAATATTTAGTCACAGTCATGGATGTTCTTAATAAAAATAATTTCGATAGCGTTGAAATTAACGCCATTGAACTTAAATAGTAATAATGGCAAAGAAACAATCAAATTATTCTAGGCTTATTGGTTATGTTGTTCCAAGTTACGGTTTTTTTCTATTAAGTTTTTTTGGCTTCATAATCTTTGCAGGTTCTCAGGTTGCAATAGCGGAATGGTTTAGACAAATTGTAGATTTTGTGTCTAATCCAGTTGCAGACCAATACTTCTATCTTCCTACAGCCCTTGTTGTATTGGCTTTAGTGAGAGGAATAGGTTTTTACTTAGGTTCTTATTTCATGGCTTATGTGGCTACTAAACTTGTTCATGATCTTAGATCAGATCTATTTGTCACAATAGTTAATTTGCCCTCAAAATTTTTTGATTCAAATACCAGTGGGCATCTTCTATCAAGAATTACTTTTAATGTTTCTCAAGTAAGCGAGGCCGGAACAGAAGCAATAAAAATTATTTTAAGGGAAGGTTTAATTGTTATTGGTCTCATCGGGTATCTTATTTATTTAAACTGGCAACTAACATTAGTTCTTGTCTTCACCAGCCCATTTATTGCTGGAATAGTTTTTCTTGCAGGAAAAAGACTGAGGCGAGTGAGCACTAGAATTCAAAATGCTATGGGAGATGTAACTCATTTAAGTTCGGAATCTATCAATGCAAATAAAGAAGTCAAACTTTTTGGAAGGCAAGAGTCAGAATATGAAAAACTTGTCGAAGCAAGCGACCATAATAGAATCCAAAGTCTAAAATTAGAGTCTACTAATGCAATTGCCTCCCCTTTAATACAAATTATTTTATCTATTGCACTGGCAACTATTACTTGGTTCGCGATAGACGCATCAGTAATTACGAAGATGTCTTCAGGAACTTTTATTGCATTTTTTGGAGCTGCCGCAATGCTAGCTAAACCAATAAGACAACTTTCGATTACTAACTCGATGATTCAAAGAGGCTTGGCTGCAGCGGAAGTAATATTCAATCAAATTGATGAAAAGGATGAAGAAGACCATGGCGAAAAGGAATTAAATAATACTAAAGGAGAAATTGAATTTTCTGACGTAAATTTTCGTTACGATGGAATGGACTTTGATTCTTTAAAGAGCATAAGTTTTTCTGTATCCAAAGGTTCAACTTTAGCAATTGTTGGCTCTTCGGGAGCTGGTAAATCTACTCTAGTCAACTTAATACCTAGATTTTATGAAATTAAAGACGGAGCAATTAAGGTAGATGGCGAAAATATAAATGAATTTAGCCTCAAATCGTTGAGATCAGAAATATCTTTTGTTAGTCAAAATACTATTCTATTTAATGATTCAATTTTAAATAATATAAGATTCGCCAATCCAGAAGCTACCGAGGATCAAGTCATTGATGCAGCAAAAAAAGCGTGTGCAGATGAATTTATTTCTAAACTTCCGCACGGTTATGAAACAAAAATTGGAGATGACGGAACTTTGCTCTCTGGAGGTCAAAAGCAAAGAATAGCTATCGCGAGAGCTCTTTTAAAGGATTGCTCTATCTTGATTTTAGATGAAGCTACTTCTGCCTTAGATTCGGAATCAGAGACCTTAGTTCAAGAAGCTGTAGAAAATCTGAAAGAAGGAAAAACTACTCTTGTTATAGCCCATAGATTATCAACAGTAGAAAATGCTGATGAAATTATTGTTTTAAGTAATGGAAGAATTACGGAAAGAGGTTCACATGAAGACCTCATTGAAAAGAAGGGAGATTATTTTGATTTGTATAAAAATCAATTTGCTGACATAGAGCCACAAATCGAGGAGAAAAAACCTATCTTCGTTCCAGAAATTAAAATTGAAGAATCATTGCATAACGGTTACATAGAAAATGCTTGGTATAAAAATAAAGTTTGGATTAAATTATTTTATCCGTTATCAATTATTTTTCGTTTAATATCAAACTACAGAAGGCAAAAATTATCTAAATCGTCTTGGAAAGCCTCTGTTAAAACGATAGTGGTTGGAAATATAACAGTTGGAGGAAATGGCAAAACTCCTTTTGTGATTTGGTTGGCAAATATCTTAAAGAAAAATGGATACAAGCCCGGAATAATTTCTAGAGGTTATAAGAGCGTATCAAAAAAATTTCCACTTTCTGTAGATTCAGACACTCAAGTATATGATTCCGGAGACGAAGCTAAGATCATATCCAATTCTACACAATGTCCTTTAGTGGTCGGTCCTAAAAGAGTCGATTCATCAAAATATTTATTGGACAATTATGACTGCGATGTTTTGATAACAGATGATGGTCTTCAACACTATGCTCTAGGAAGAGATATTGAAATCGCCATGGTTGATGGGATAAAAAAATTTGGTAATAAATTAATGTTACCAGCAGGCCCTCTCAGAGAGCCAATCAAAAGGCTTAATGAAGTAGATTTCATAGTGAATACAAATTCATTTTGTAATGACGAATCTGAAAGAAAGCAAAATGAGTTTTTAATGACATATAAACCAATTTCATGGATAAATATTTGTACAAAAAAAACCTACGAAATTCATGATTGGCCATATCAGAAGATGGTTCATGCGGTAGCAGGAATATCTAATCCAAACAATTTTTTCTCGTCTTTGAGAAGCTTGGGCTTTGAAGTTGTCGAACACATTTATCCTGACCATTATAATTTTTCAAAAAATGATTTTGAACAATTAACTAATTTACCTGTAATCATGACTGAAAAAGATGCCGTAAAATGCGATTACTTAAGTGACAATTTTTGGTATTTGAAAATTGAGGCTCAGATACCGGAAAGTTTGGAAGGGAAAATCATTGAAAAATTAAGATCTTGAATAAAATAGTTTTAATACCTTCTCGTCTGCAATCCGAAAGATTACCTGAAAAACCCTTAAAATTAATTGGCACTAAAACAATGATTGAGATGGTCTATGAAGCTGCATCTAAATCCGTTGCAGATAAAGTAACAATAGCTACAGATTCTCAATCTATATTTAATGAAGTTAAAAATTTTGGTGGCGTTGTTGAAATGACTAATCCCAACCACTCAAATGGAACTGAAAGGATCTTTGAAGCAGCCGAAAAAATGGGTTTAGCAGGTGAAGATATTGTGATCAATTTACAAGGAGACGAGCCTTTTTCAGATCCAAATGATATCAATAATATTTTTGAGTTGCTTCAAGAAAAAAATATTGAAATGGTCTCAATGTTCACCGATCTTAAAGATAAATCTGATCTTAAAAACCCCAATGTAGTGAAGGTCTCAGTAGTAGACTCTGTTGCTCAAGATTTTTATAGGAAAGAAACTAACATCGATAAAAAAGCTTATATCCATCTAGGAGTTTATGGTTTCAAGTTTAGTACTTTAAAAAAAATAATAAATTTACCTAAATCGGAAAATGAAATTGCACTTAAATTAGAACAAATGCGAGCTATGGATAATAATATTTTAATTCACATGATTAAATCAGTAGCAAAAATACATTTAGGAGTTGATACACACGAGGATTTAGAATTAGCCAATAAACTAATTGGAAATGACTAATAAAAGTTTAAAAAATTTAAATTCTTTGAAATTTGATTATTCCTGCAAAAGTTTCATAGAAATAACGTGCTATGAGGATTTATTCCAACTATCTAAAAAAATTAGAGAGTCAAAAACTAAATATTGGATTTTAGGCGAGGGTACCAACGTCGTTATTCTTAATGACCTAGAAGGCCTAGTCATTAAAAATAAACTTCTTGGGGTAACCTATAATAATAATTCTGTAGAATCAGCCTCAGGAGAAAATTGGGACGATTTAGTAAAAGATTGTCTCCAAAAGAAGCTATATGGTTTTGAAAATTTATCTGGAATTCCTGGCAGCGTTGGCGGCAGTCCAATTCAAAATATTGGGGCATATGGCGTCGAAGTTTCAAACTTCATTGATTATGTTGAAACAGTGAATCTAGACACTGGAAATTTGGAAATATTTAATTTTGAAGAATGCAAATTTGGTTATAGAGAAAGCATTTTTAAAAAATTTCCTAATTTGTTTATAACAAAAATAAAATTTTCTTTAAGCAAAGCTTTTAAACCAAATTTAACTTATGAATCTATTCCTGAGGATATAGAGATTGATTCAGCTGATGAAGTAAGAAAAATCATATTAAAAATAAGAAATGAAAGGTTGATAAACCCTAAGGAGGAACCAAACGTTGGTAGTTTTTTTAAAAATCCAGTCATATCAAAAACTCTCTTAGATAAATTATTATTAAAATTTTCAGACTTGAAGTTTTATTACGTCAATGAAAACCAATACAAAGTTTCTGCCGCCTGGCTAATAGAAAAAATTGGAATGAAGGGGTACGAAGCAAAAGATTGTGGCGTCTCAAAAAAACATTCTTTAGTGCTAGTCAATTTTTCTCAAAAATCAGAAAATATTATTCATTTATCAAATAAAATAAGGAATGAGATATCTAAAAAATTCGATATCACATTGGAATATGAACCAACATTAATTACTTGAGTATGGTTACAACTGCTAGTCTTTTTCAAAGTATTATGGAAGCCCAGAAAAATAACGGAGGTCTTCCGCCAGTGGAAAAATGGAACCCTCCTTTGTGCGAAAACGTTGATATGAAGATTGCTAGAGATGGCAAGTGGTACTTTATGAATTCTCTTATTTCGAGAGAGAAGATGGTTAACTTATTCAGTTCAGTTATTCGATATGATGACGATGGCTTCTATTATTTGGTTACTCCTCATGAAAAAATAAAATTAGACGTAGAAGACAAACCTTTTGTAATTACGACTTATAGTAAAGAGACGGTGAAGGGCATTGACACTTATTTGTTTAAAACTAATGTTGGTGAAATTGTTCCATTAAGTGATCAACATCCTATGAGAATTGAAATTTCTGAAAAAAAGGAACCTTCCCCTTATGTGCTTATTAGAAAAAATCTTGAAGCCTTGCTGACTAGAAATGTTTATTACCAGCTAGTTGAAGAAGCTGAAATGGATGACAAAAAAAAGGAACTATATCTGTTAAGTTCCAGCAAAAGATTTAGTCTTGGAGTTTTTGAGTAAGGGTAATAAAATAAATTTTAAATTGGAGAAAAGATGAAATTAGTATTTATTATTTTAAGTTTAATCTTAAGTTTTAACATTCTTAGTAACGATCATCACAGCATGAGTAATCATGATCACACATCGGCAGAATGGCAAATTAAGACTTATTCATCTGCAGCACCATCATTTATAGGTGACTTTGCAACTGTAATCGGAGGAAACGGTGAAACTCTTCGAGTAGGTACTAATGGATGGATTTGCCAACATGGCAATCCTAGACCTTTTCCTGAAATGGGTTGGAAATCAGCTCACGAAGCTATGCCAGTTTGTCATGACGATGAGGGAATGAAATGGATGATGGCATACGGCGAGGGAAAAAAACCAAACTTAAGTCGGGATTCGTTTATGTGGATGCTTCACGGAGATGTTGGAGAAGATAATTTAGTGCCAGGAGTATTAAATAAAAAAGACTCTACTCCTGGAGAGTGGATTGAATCTGGTCCTCATCTTATGCTGATGCCTAAAGATCCTAAGACAATAGAAAA
>Ga0208390_1000520_pt1 | contig 14002 bp, 10 predicted proteins | sample Knorr_S7_td_Surf_FD_185594 | JGI IMG/M metagenome (GOLD analysis project Ga0208390, IMG submission 185594) | Marine microbial communities from Southern Atlantic Ocean transect - Knorr_S7_td_SurfaceA_ad_6m_LV_A (SPAdes) (version 2) | ecosystem: Environmental > Aquatic > Marine > Oceanic | place...
ATCAGAAGCAGCAGTTTTTAGTTCAGCAATTTTTTCATCAGTGCTGTCGAGTAAAACTTTAAGATCTTTTTCTTCTGCGTAAGCAATTTCATCAAATGATTTTATACCTGCATCAACAAGAAGTTCAGCCTCATTTTCTGAAATGGAGAGGTTATCGATTAATTTTGCTTGAAATTCAGTTTCGATAAGCTTTTCTTTTGCTTCAGCTTCCTCGGAAGATATTATGTTTAACTCCCATCCAACTAGCTTTGAGGCAAGTCTAATATTTTGTCCTCTAGCACCAATTGCAAGAGCTAAATTATCTTCATTTACTGCAAGCTCCATAGAATGATTCTCTTCATCGAGCACAATTGATTCAATTTTTGCAGGTTGCAATGCATTTATTACCATTTGAGCAGGGTTATCTTCATAAATTATGATATCAATTCTTTCATTTTGTAATTCACCAGACACAGACTGGACTCTTGACCCTCTCATGCCAACACAAGCTCCAACAGGGTCAATTCTGCCATCATTAGTTTTAACAGCTATTTTTGATCTAGATCCAGCATCCCTTGCAATTCCTCTAATCTCGATTACATCTTCATTGATCTCTGGGACTTCTATTCTAAAAAGCTCTGTAACCATTTCAGAACATATCCTACTCAACATAAGTTGTGCACCTCTTCCTTCTATTTCCTTGATTTGTAAAACTGCTCTGATTCTGTCGTTAATCTTATAAATTTCTCCAGGCAATAATTGGTCTCTTGGAAGAATAGCCTCTATATCTGTATTGATTTCTACAATAACATTATCTCTGGTGACTCTTTTAACAACGCCGTTAACTAAAGTATTATTCTGATGTCGAAATTTTGAAACAACATTTTCTCGTTCAGCCTCTCTAACTTTTTGCATCATTACTTGTCTTGCAGCTTGAGCTTCTATCCTTCCAAACTCAATATTTTCGACTTCCTGAACAAACTTGTCACCTATATTTAAATTTGATTCCTCAGGAGATTTATGAGACTCGATGTGAAATTCGGGGTTAGTAGTCTCTTCAACAGTCCAGGTTCTTAATGTTTTATATGTTCCACTATCCCGATCAATCTCAACGCTTAGGATTGCATCTTCGTGAAAATGTCTTTGAGATGCAGATGCAATTGCAATTTCAATAGCACTATATATTATTGAATCTTCTAATCCTTTTTCAGTAGAAACACTTTCAACAACTGCTAAAATTTCATTACTATCCATTGCTACTCCTCAAAATTTTTTCAAAATCAGGTTCTAAACTACACCTATCAATTTCAGAAAAAAATGAATTTATGATGTTTGAATTTCCATCAGAAAAAATAAGTGTATCTTCCTCTATATCAAGTAAAAAAAGACTAAATTTGTAATTACCTTCTATAGGATTTTTAAACTTAACAAAAAATTTCTCGCCAATATATTGCTGAAACTGATCAAAATAAAAAAATTTTCTATCTAAGCCAGGAGTCGAAACCTCCAAAACATACTCAAAATCACTCAAAAAATCGTAAATAGGCATTTCAAAATTCAGTTCAGTGCTAATTTTTTCACAATCCTCTATGGTCGCACCTCCAATAGCATCAATATATATCCTTATAGTAGGTAAATTTTTTTTATTGATAAGATCAATGCCCCATAATTCACAACCATTTGCTTCAATGACTGGCTTTACCACCTCTGTAATCCTATTAATATCCATTTTTACCTACAAAAAAAGGGCTTGCGCCCCATTAATAAATATATTTTATAATATTTTTACTGGTAGCGGGGGCTGGATTTGAACCAACGACCTTCGGGTTATGAGCCCGACGAGCTACCAAACTGCTCCACCCCGCATCGCAGAGTGTTGAAGTTTAAAGAATGAAAAGGTGTTTGGTCAAGTGTAAATTTTATTTATAATTTATCTGAGCTTTTAAAGCACGTATCTTTTTTTTGCCGAAGTGGTGGAATTTGGTAGACACGCTATCTTGAGGGGGTAGTGAGCAATGCTCGTGCGGGTTCAAGTCCCGCCTTCGGCACCATTTTTTTTATAATATATTGCAGAACTATTTATTGCGCTAGGCGCAGCATGTTTGTTGTAAGTTCATATATTAGAAATGATTAAAAAGAAGTCTATTCTGTAGGAACTTCTTGCTCAACATCAATTTCTAAAGAGTCATCAATGTTAAATATTTCTTGAGTGTTGCTTTCTTTTAGAAAATACGCTTGTGCTAAACAAGATATTAAGAAAATTGCCGCAATTATCGTCGTCAATCTTCCAAGAAAATTCGATGGCCCAACGGCACCAAAAATACTGTTTGATGAACCACCACCAAAAGCAGAGCCAAGGTCAGAACCTTTACCTTGCTGAAGTATTACCAATATGACTAAAACGATAGCAAGAGCAATATTTATGATTGTTAAAATTGTTATCAGCATAGTTTAAAGACTTTTATTTACTATTTTAGCAAATGAATTGCCCTTTAAGGATGCTCCACCTACTAAAAATCCGTCAATATACTTATCATTTATCAAATTCGAGCAATTCTCATCGTTAACGCTTCCTCCATAGAGGATACTTTCCGGTTTAAATTTAAGATGGTTAACACAATAATCTTTTATAAAACTGTGGATTTCGCTAATCTCATTTCTTTTGGGTAAAGTGCCGGTACCTATTGACCATATTGGTTCATAAGCAATAACTATGTTATTAGCTTGAATGTCTCTGAAGCACCCCTTTAATTGCGAGCAAATAAAATCTTCAGTATCGCCACTTTTGTAAATGTCTTTGGGTTCACCAAGGCAGACTACCGGAGAAAGATAATTTTTTATTGCAAGTTTAATTTTTCTATTTATCAACAAAGCATTCTCATTAAAATTCTCCCTAACCTCTGAATGACCCAAAATAACAAAACTGGCTCCGGAGTCCTTTGCAATATGTGCTGATATTTCACCTGTTCTACTACCTTCAGTTTCAGAAGAGATATTTTGGGCACCTACTCTTATATCTTTTAAATGTTGTAAACAATCTGAAATGTGTGTGAAAGGAGGAGCTATACCAATGCTATTATCTTGCAAGCTTACATTTTGATAAAAACTTTCTGTCCAACTACCAAGATTAGGAGTTGGAAGGTTCATCTTCCAATTAGCTATGATTTTCATTTTCAAAGAAGGATAATATATCTTGAGAATATTTTTCTGCAGTTTCTTTTGATTCTGATTCAACCATTATTCTTATAACATTCTCTGTGCCAGATGCCCTCGCTAAAACTCTACCTACGATAAGATCAGATTCAATTTTTTTAATTTTTTTTTGAAGCTCAGAATCATTTAATATATCTTTATTCCTCACTGCAATGCTTTTGAGAACTTGAGGCATCTTTTTGTAACCTTGTAGAACATCTTCAGCATGTTTGTCGAGTATTAATAAAGAAGATATTGTCTTTAAGGCAGCAATAGTTCCATCACCTGTGCTTACTAAATCTCTACATATAATGTGACCAGAAGTCTCACCGCCAAGTAGCCAACCTTTTTTTACAAGCATTTCACTTACATGCTTATCGCCAACTTCAGCTCTTTCAAATTGGTAACCAAGCCCTTTCAAAGCTTCCTCAAGTCCACAATTAGACATTTTAGTACCAACAATACCGCTCCATTCATTTGATCTATTTGGATTAGAAGACGCCAATATATATAAGATATCGTCACCATCTAAAATATTTCCTTTTGAATCAATTATCACAACTCGATCACCGTCACCATCCATTGCAATGCCAAAATCAGCCCTTTGTTCAAGAACTTTTTCCTTTAATTTTTCTGGATTAGTAGAGCCACAATCTTGATTAATGTTAAAACCATCGGGCTCAGTACCTATTTCAATGACCTCTGCTCCTAATTCTCTAAAGATTGCAGGAGTAACTCTATAACAAGCACCATTAGCACAATCCACAATTATTCTTAATGATCGAAACGATACCTCCGAAGGTACTGTGGATTTGCAAAACTCTATATATCTGGCACCAGATTCGTCAAATCGCTGAGCTTTTCCTAATTCAGACGTTGGAACAGGTTTTAGTTCTTTCTTAAGAAGTAATTCAATTTTTGACTCAAGCTCTTTTGAAATTTTTACACCATCCTCAGAGAAGATCTTTATACCATTATCATGAAATAGGTTATGTGATGCACTTATGACAATTCCAAACTGATCTCTCAAAGACTTTGTTAGGTATGCAACACCTGGTGTAGGTAAAGGTCCTAATAATCTTACATTTGTACCAGAAGCTATAAATCCTGCTTGAAGAGCTGACTCAAGCATGTAACCAGAAACTCTTGTGTCCTTGCCTATTAAAACTGTATTTATACCAATATCCTTGAACACTATGCCTATTGCATGACCAAGTTTGAGACAGATTTCAGGAGTTATATAAGATTCAACAGGTCCTCTTATACCGTCGGTACCGAAACTGACATTCATAGTAAAAAATTATATTTCTTCAGCGGGTCCTTTAATAGATGACTTTTTTGATTTTTTATTTGTTTTTTTTGTTGGTGGTTCATCCCAATCTTTTGGCTCCCTAGGTTTAGCACCGGCCATGATATCATCAATTTGATCTGAATCAATAGTCTCATATTTCATGAGAGCGTCAGACATAACATGTAATTTTTCAAGATTATCTTTTAATATTTTTGTGGCCTTTTTGTAAGAGTCATCAATAATCTTCTTAATTTCAACATCAATCTTATTGGAAGTTTCACCTCCAAATGTTTTGTTTTGCATTGCAGCTGACTTACCTAAAAAAGGATTTGTGTCATCTTCGCCATATTTTAATGGTCCAAGACTTGATAAGCCCCATTTAGTAACCATGTTAGTTGCAATGCCTGTAGCTACTTCGATATCATTCGATGCACCAGTAGTAATTTGCTGTTTTCCATAAATAATTTCTTCTGCAATTCGGCCTCCAAATAAAGTAGCTATTCTGCTCAATAGATACTGTTTTGATTGCATATATTTATCTTCTTCAGGCAGGAACATGGTCACACCCAAGGCCCTACCTCTAGGTATAATGGTAACTTTATAAACTGGATCATGTTCTGGCATCAGCCTGCCAACAATGGCATGGCCAGCTTCATGGTATGCAGTAAGTCTCTTCTGATCATTTGTGAGCATCATAGACTTTCTTTCTGGTCCCATCATTATTTTGTCTTTTGCAAGATCAAAATGATTTTGTTCAACTTTTTTATCTGCATATCTGGCCGCGAATAATGCAGCCTCATTAACAAGATTAGCCAAGTCAGCACCTGAAAATCCAGGTGTTCCTCTAGCGATAACAAGCGGATTTACTTCTGATGAAACAGGTACTTTTCTCATATGAACTTTTAGAATCTGCTCTCTACCTCGGAGATCAGGTAAATCAACAACAACTTGTCTGTCAAATCTTCCTGGCCTCAACAAAGCGGGATCTAGTACATCTGGTCTATTTGTAGCAGCAACTACTATAATCCCATCATTTGCTTCAAAACCATCCATTTCTACAAGCAACTGATTAAGAGTTTGTTCTCTTTCATCATGACCTCCACCCAATCCAGCACCTCTATGACGTCCAACCGCATCAATCTCATCTATAAAAACAATGCATGGTGAGTGTTTTCTTGCCTGATCAAACATGTCTCTTACCCTTGATGCGCCAACACCAACAAACATTTCAACAAAATCAGAACCCGATATTGAAAAAAATGGTACCTTAGCCTCTCCAGCAACAGCTCTTGCCAATAATGTTTTTCCAGTACCTGGTGGTCCAACCATTAGAACACCTCTTGGTATTTTTCCACCTAACTTCTGAAACTTAGTTGGGTCTTTGAGAAAATCAACAAGCTCTTGGACATCTTGTTTAGCTTCTTCACATCCAGCTACGTCTTTAAAAGTTGTGGTAACTTTCCCGCCTTCCATAAGTTTAGCTTTACTTTTCCCAAAAGCCATAGGCCCACCCCTTCCAGAAACACCACCTTGCATTTGTCTCATGAAAAAGAAAAAAATTGCTAATAACAGTAAAATTGGAAAGGCACCAACCAAGAGTTGTGACCAGATTGATGGTTCATTGACAGACTCAAAGGTGGTAACCACACCATTCTCAGACAAAGCATTATCCAAAGCTTCATCTCTTTTATACATAGGATGCCTAGTCTCAAACCTTGTTCCATCAAGTCTTTGCCCATGGATAGTCATTTGATCACCTTTGTAAGTAACTTCAGCAACTCTATCGCTGAGAACTTCTTGGCGAAATTGCGAGTAGCTAATTTGATCTCTTCTATTTGAAGATGATTGATCAATGCTGTTGAATAAAAAAATTAGGGAAGTGCCAAGCACCACCCAGACCAATACATTTCTTAGAAAGTTACTCATTAATTTTCTCCGTATAAGTATATTTCACTTGACGTAGATTTAGATGCCAAGGGCTTGAAATTTTGCACTAAAGTGAATTTTTTTTCCATAAAAGATTTAAATTTCTTTAAATAACTGTTTTGAAAGGTTTTAATAAGAAACTTTGATTTATTATTTGAATAATTCAATGCAACTTCAAGTATAAGTGTATTATATTCATATATTGCTTCATCATCGATAGCACCTATTCCTGTAATGTTTGGGGCTAAATCTGAGATAACAAGATCAAAGGATCCTTTTTTAGTTAAGATGGGTTTCACTTGATCAATTTCTCTAATATCCGCCTTAAAAAAAGATACATTTTTAACAGGTTTCATATCAAGAAGGTCAATTGCAAAAATATCATTTTGAGGACACTTTTTTGCGACATACTCGGACCAGCCACCAGGGGCAGATCCAATATCTAAAACAGTATAGACGTTCTTAAAAAGGTCAACTTTTTGATCAATTTCAATAATTTTGTAAACAGCTCTAGATCGAAAACCATCTAATTTTGCTTTTTTTGCCCAATGATCTCGATGCACTATGTATGTTCAACTAATATTATTTCAAGTTCAATCTTTCCTGATGGAGTAACCACTTCAACAACTTCGCTCTCATTTTTACCAATTAAAGCTTTAGCAATTGGAGTATCTATAGAAATATGTCCATTTGAAGGATCAGATTCAAGATTACCTACAATTTTATATTTCAATTCTCTATCATTTACCAAATCATATACTTTCACCGTTGAACCAAAAACCACTTTTCCAGTATATGGGATTTCTGAGACCTCAATAATTTGACATATTGATAAAGCATTCTCGATCTCACTAATTTTTTTTTCAATTAGTGCTTGTTCCTCTTTTGCTGCATGATATTCAGCATTTTCTTTTAAATCACCATGTGCTCTGGCTTCAGAAATAGCATTTGATATTCTTGGACGTTCTTTTGATTTCAAAAATTGAAGTTTTTCTTTTATTTTATCGTAACCAATCTTTGTTAGGGGGACTTTATCCATAAGGGGATTATATCAATGAAAATAATTTATTTTATATCTTGTATAGCTTCATATTGCCAATCGCTTTTTTCTACATGAAAAGCTTGGATTAATGCAAAAGCTCCAAAAATTGTTGTAGTACAAAAAATTTTATTTTGCAGAGCAGTTTTTCTTATTGAAGCAGAATCAGTTATGGATTGACGACCCTCAGTTGTGTTTATAACTAAATCAACCTTCTGATTTAATAATTCATCAACTATATGAGGTCTTCCCTCAGTCACTTTATTAATCATATCAACCTCAAATCCAAGCTTTTTAATGGCTTCTGCTGTACCTCTTGTTGCTAAAAAACTAAAGTTGCAACTATTTAATTCAGGTATTAGTTCCTCTAAATATTTTTTATCATTATCTTTGACGCTTATAAATGCTCTTCCACCAGTTTTTAGGGGTTTCTTAGCTGATAATTGTGCTTTCGAATAAGCCTCACCGAATGTTTTACCAATACCCATTACTTCTCCAGTTGACTTCATTTCTGGACCTAATATTGGATCAACGAGTGGGAACTTATCAAATGGCATAACAGCCTCTTTTACATAAAAAAAGTTTGGAGAAAGATTTATAAAATAATCTTTATCCTTGACGCTGTTACCAAGCATAGCCAAAGTTGCATCCTTTACAAGAGATTGCCCAATAGCTTTTGAAATAAATGGGACTGTTCTAGATGCCCTAGGGTTAACTTCGATAATAAATACCGTCTCGTCTTTGATAGCAAATTGTACATTCATAAGTCCAACGATTTTAAGTTCATGAGCGAGTTTTGTTGATTGATCTATTATTTCTAAGATTAATTTTTTATCCAAATTATATGGTGGCAAAGAACATGCAGAGTCACCAGAATGAATTCCTGCTTGTTCTATATGCTGAAGGACTCCACCAATTCTTACATGCTTTCCATCTGAAATAACATCAACATCTAATTCAACGGCATTATCAAGATATCGGTCAAGTAAAATCGGTTTGTCATTAGATATTTCTGCAGCTTCGTGTAAATATTTTTTAAGCTCTTTAGAGTTATGCACCAATTCCATAGCTCTTCCACCAAGAACATATGACGGTCTTACAACAATCGGAAAACCGATTTTATCTGATGCAGTGAGTGCCTCATCCTCATTTAGCACAGTCATATTCATTGGCTGGTTTAACTTAAGTTTTTTAAGCAACTCCTGAAATCTTTTTCTGTCTTCAGAAATATCAATAGCATTAATACTTGTACCTAAGATATTAATGTTATGCTTTGAAAGAGAATCTGCAAGCTTTAACGGTGTTTGTCCACCAAATTGAATAATTACCCCAAGAGGTTTTTCAATTTCAATAATGTCAAGAACTTTTTCTTCTGTGATTGGCTCAAAATATAAACGGTTTGAGGTGTCATAATCAGTTGAAACTGTTTCAGGGTTGCAATTTATCATTATTGATTCAAAACCTGCCTCTTGGATTGCTTGAGATGCATGTACGCAACAGTAATCGAATTCAATGCCCTGACCTATTCTGTTAGGACCGCTACCTAATACTATAACTTTCTTTTGTTTAGATGGATTAGCTTCACAACTTCCGTCATAAGTTGAATACATGTATGCCGTTTCTGTTGCAAATTCTCCAGCGCAAGTATCTACCCTTTTAAATGATGGAATGACACCCAGTGAAACACGTAAGTTCCTCACATTTTTTTCTGAGGTTCTCATCAAAAAGGCTAATCTTTTATCTGAAAAACCTTTTTTCTTATAAAATAACAATTCCTCAAAATCTAGGGAATCTATTGTCTTTCCTAAGAGGTTGTTTTCTTGATCAATCAAGTCTTTAAATTGTGCCAAAAACCATGGATCAATACCTGTAAGTGAGTGGATTCGTTCCTCTGACCAACCCAATCTAAATGCATCCGCAATGAATAAGTACCTATTAGAACCTGCAAAAGTGAGTTCATACTGTAAGGTCTCATTTTGATCATTAAATTCATCGATGATTGATTCAAAGCCTGACAGGTTTTCTTCCAAACTTTGTATGCCTTTCTGAAAAGATTCCTGAAAAGTGCGTCCAATGGACATTACCTCACCAACTGATTTCATCTGTGTTGTGAGTCTTGAGTTTGCTTGTGGAAATTTTTCAAAAGCAAATTTAGGTATTTTGGTAACTACATAATCTATAGATGGTTCAAAAGAAGCTGGCGTTAAACCTTGAGTAATGTCATTTTTAAGTTCATCAAGTGTGTAACCTACAGCTAAGAGTGCTGCGACTTTAGCTATTGGAAATCCTGTTGCTTTTGAAGCAAGCGCAGAGGATCTAGAAACTCTAGGATTCATCTCAATTACAACAATCTTTCCATTATCAGGATTTATAGCGAACTGAACATTACTTCCTCCCGTATCTACTCCAATTTCTCTAAGAATTTTAAAAGACTGATTTCGAAGTTGTTGGTATTCTTTGTCAGTTAATGTTTGAGATGGTGCGACAGTTATAGAATCACCGGTATGTATACCCATTGGATCAATATTTTCAATTGAACAAATTATTATGCAATTGTCATGCTTGTCTCTTACAACTTCCAATTCATATTCTTTCCAACCAATTAATGATTCATCAATTAACAATTCATTTGTTGGAGATAAACTCAAACCTTTTTTACAAATTTCTTCAAATTCTTTAATATTATAAGCAACACCTCCTCCTGTACCTCCCAGCGTAAATGAAGGTCTTATAATGCATGGAAATCCAATATCTTTTTGAACTGCATATGCATCACTCATACTGTGAGCTATTCCAGATCTAGGTGTTTCAATTCCGATGGATTTCATTGTTTTATCAAAAAGCTCTCTATCTTCGGCTTTATCAATTGCTTCTCTTTTAGCGCCAATTAACTCAACATTAAATTTTTTCAGTACTCCATTCTTTGCTAGAGAAAGAGCAGTATTTAGACCAGTCTGTCCTCCCATGGTCGGCAATAATGCGTCAGGTCTCTCGATTTCAATTATTTTTGCTATTGACTCCCACTCAATGGGTTCAATGTATGTTTTATCTGCCATCATTGGGTCAGTCATGATTGTTGCAGGATTAGAATTAACTAGAACAACCTTAAAGCCCTCTTTTCTCAATGCTTTGCAGGCTTGAGCTCCAGAATAATCAAATTCGCATGCTTGACCAATAATGATTGGTCCGGCGCCAATGATCATTATTTTGTGGATATCATTTCTTTTTGGCATTTTCTTTGTTAATGAGGTCTTTAAATTTTTTGAACAGGCTTATCAATTCATGTGGTCCAGGGCTTGCTTCAGGATGTCCTTGAAAACTAAAAGCAGGTGAATCAATAAATTCAATACCTTGGATTGAATCATCAAATAGCGACAAATGTGTAACAGAAATATTACTTGGAATTGTTTCTTTTTTTACTGCAAATCCATGATTCTGACTGGTTATAAATACTTCATTTGTTTTCATGTCTTTAACCGGATGATTAGCACCATGATGACCAAACTTCATTTTGAAAGTCTCACAACCTCCTGCAATTGCAAGAAGCTGATGCCCTAAGCATATTCCAAAAATAGGAATACGTTTTTCAAGTGCTAGTTTTATATTTTCTATTGCGTAATTGCACGGTTCTGGATCGCCAGGACCGTTTGATAAGAAAATGCCATCCACATTCATTTTTAGGACCTCAGTCATAGGTAGCTCTGCATTTACAACCGTAACTTTGCCAACATGCTCTGCTAGCAAACGTAAGATGTTTTCTTTTATTCCGTAATCATAAGCCACAATATGGTTTGAATCTTTAGATATATTTCTGTTTGGCCAAACTCCCTCGTCCCATTTATAGGAATCGCTTGTAGAAACCTCCTTTGCTAAGTCTAGTCCACCAAGTCCGCCAAATTTTTTTAATTCTGATCCCGCATCTTTTATTGGTAAAACTGACTTAGATGCTATTACTGACTTTAAAGATCCCTCAGATCTTAGAATATTTACAACTGCCCTTGTATCTATTTCAGACAAGCCAATACATTTATTATCAAGCATAAATTTAGATAGCTGCATTTCTGAACGCCAATTACTGGCACTAGATGACAATGATCTTATTATCATTCCGCTTGCATAAATTTTTTGTGATTCGTTATCTTCATTATTTATTCCAGTATTCCCAATGTGAGGATTGGTGAATGTTATTATTTGTTTTTGGTATGAGGGATCTGTCATTATTTCCTGGTAACCGGTTAATGAGGTATTAAATACTAATTCAGCAATTTCAAATTTTTCCTTTCCAAATCCTAATCCCTCAAAATAATTACCATTCTCAAGGTAAATATATGCAGGAAATGTTGTCATGCTACTAAAGATGGATTAGTAAAATAATTAAAAATTACTGAGGAAATGTTGATTTTTAATGGGCTAAAAAAATAGACTCGCATTAAAATTATACTTTACATATATAATGTACACTCGTCCACAAATATATTAAAAAAAGTGAAAATTCAGCTTAAGTCAAAAGATGAAATTGAGAAATTGAGGTATGCCTGTCAGCTTGCTGCTGAGGTGCTAAATATGATTACTGAACACGTAAAATCAGGAGTTAGCACAAAATACCTTGACGATTTATGTTTTCAACACATAACAGAAGTTCAGAAAGCAGTACCTGCCAATATTGGTTACAGGGGTTATCAGAAAACTATATGCGCAAGCGTCAATCAAGTTATCTGTCATGGAATTCCAAGTGATGAAAAAATACTTAAAGATGGAGACATAATGAATATTGATGTTACTGTAAAAAAAGATGGATGGCATGGTGATACTTCCAAAATGTTTTTAATTGGAAAACCTGAGCCACATAATCAAAGATTAGTAAAAGTTACACAAGAATGTTTATATCTAGGAATTAATGAAGTAAGACCCGGAGCAAGATTAGGCAATATTGGTTCCGCTATTCAATCACATGCTGAAAATAATCACTACTCTGTTGTTGAGGATTATTGTGGTCATGGAATAGGACAAATTTACCATGATGAACCTCAAATTTTACATTTTGGCAGAAGAGATTCAGGCTTAGAAATGGAACCTGGTCTTTGTTTTACAATTGAGCCAATGATTAATCAAGGTGATAAACGAACAAAAGTACTGAATGATGGATGGACTGTTGTAACAAAGGATGGGCGCAACTCTGCTCAGTGGGAACATACAGTTGCTGTTACACAAGATGGGTATGATGTTTTGACTAAAAGGTCCGAAGAAGCTCTTGATTGATAAACTAAAATTCATTGATCAAGATTTTGCATCTCAAATTAAAGAAATCTATTCAAAGGATCAAAAAAAAGTTAACAAATTTCTTTTGTTAAGAACTAAGGCAATTGATCATAGTATAGAAGAGATGGTTAAAGCACTAGGACTAGATAGATATTACATTTTTTTAGCAATTGGAGGATACGGTAGAAAAGAAGTTTTTCCAAATTCTGATATTGATCTATCAATAATTGATGTCTCAAAAAAAAGTAAAACTAAATCAAAACTACTAAGTAAATTCATCACATGGTGCTGGGATCAAGATATTAAAGTATCTCATTCTGTAAGGACTTTTAGTGATATTAAGCGTCTTTGTAAGGATGATTTAAAAGAATATACATCTTATCTATCTTCAAGAATTATTTTTAAACAAAATCAATTTCAGGAAAAATTTGATTATCAAATTAAAAAGATAGAAAAAATATACTCTCCAAAGAAGTTTTTCAAATTAAAGTATCAGGAACAGATTATTCGATATTCAAAATTTAATCTTACAGAATTCAACTTAGAGCCTGACTTGAAAGAGTCTCCAGGATGTATTAGAGACATGCATGTAGTTATTTGGATGCTAAAAGTTTGTTTTAATCATCACAATTTTGATCGGACAAATATTCCAATAATTAACGCGAATGATTGGAAAAACATTATAACTGATTACAACAAAATTAAAGTGCTTAGATATTTTCTTAACTATGAGTATGGCACTAATAGGATTAATTTTGACTATCAAATATCAATAGCAAGAAAGCTGGGACATCAGAATAGGAAAAGTCTATCAAGTGTAGAGTTGTTCATGAAAGATTTCTATGGAATTGCATCAACAATATCTGATTTTAATGAATTATTTATTCAATACTGCCATGAAAACTTTAAAAATAACAAAAAAAATAAATCAATTAAAACTAAAAATTTGTTCTTAAAGGATATCTTAGATATTTTTCATAAAATAGGTAATAGGAATAAAGAATTTTATATAGATTTGAAAACCTTAAGTTCGATCAAATCCTCGATGAGAAAGATTAAAGATCAAGAATTTTTAAGCTCAAATATCCAAAAAAGTTTCATCAAGCTTTTAACCTCAAAATATAACCTTTCATCAATTTTAAAAAAATTAAAACAGCTGGGTCTTTTAAAAAAATTAATTCCAGAATTTGGAGAAATTGAAGGACAAATACAATTCGATACATTTCACTCATACTCAGTTGATGAACATACTTTTAAAGTTGTGAGAAATATGAGGCAAATGTTTATCAATAAAGTGGATCAAACTTTAAAAGTCG
>Ga0208390_1000521_pt1 | contig 13999 bp, 10 predicted proteins | sample Knorr_S7_td_Surf_FD_185594 | JGI IMG/M metagenome (GOLD analysis project Ga0208390, IMG submission 185594) | Marine microbial communities from Southern Atlantic Ocean transect - Knorr_S7_td_SurfaceA_ad_6m_LV_A (SPAdes) (version 2) | ecosystem: Environmental > Aquatic > Marine > Oceanic | place...
AACTTACTAATTAAGAGCTTATGGCTTAATGACCCAACTAAAGAATATACTTGAAAGTTTTCACTTTCTTTAAATAAACTACACTTTATATCAAAATTCAAAGAATTCAAATTTGATAATAAGTAATCAAAAAACTGTTTTTCAATTCGTGAGTTTAAAAGTATTAAAACATATTCCTTATTAATAACAACAACTAATAATTTATCAAAAAATAAAAATTCACCTTTTTTTAAATAAACGGTAAAAAAGCATTCCTCTTTTAAATTTATATCACTCATGCTTTTAATACTTTTAAGAAATTTGAAAGTATCTTGTCCAACAATAGCAATTTTTCCAAGATCCGACTCATCACTAAAACCAACTTTTTTAGTCATCGATAATTCTTGATTAATAGAAATTAACGCATCTTTATTATTTTTATCTTTATAAAAAAATTTTGGCAAAACCCAACCATTATAGTGGCTTTCTATATTCCCAATTTTATCATAAAACTCTTTACATCTTGTTGTTCTAAATGGTGTATTGACTTGGTAAGAAAAATTATTGTCTATTGTTTGTTGAGTATCTTTAAATGATAAAGTCACTTTGCTATATCCACAATTAAACAAAGTATTTGTTTTAATTTCATCTTGAATCAATTTATCTTTAGAAAAGACTTTTATGGCATTTAATTTCAAGTCATTAAGTTTAATGCCATGTTCAGTTTTAAAATTAAAGCTAGACAAAAAACTTTTGAACAAAATGTTTTGAATAAAATTATAAAAATTAAAGCTTTTATTGTTATAAAAATAATTGTTTTGACACAATTCACTATTTATTTTTTTACTTTCAAAAACTAAGGGTTCATAATTTTTACCTTTTGCTTTATATTTTTTTAAAATATTTAAAGATGTTTTTGATGCATTTTGAATTAAAGAATTTAAACAATAAATATTATCGAAATCAGTTAAAAAATAAAGATTAGAGCTATACTCTTTTGGGATAAATGTTAAATTTTTTGAACACCATTTTAAGCTATCAATAATTTCCGAAACTGCCCCTAAATTTAAGTCGAAACCACCTGAAACTATAATTAAAGAAGTTTTTATAATATGCCTGTTATTATTTTCATCTAGAATTTTTATTGAATTTACATTTAAATTCCCCTGAGTTTTGATGATTTGTGCACCTCTAAACACTGGGCAATTAATTGAAATATTACAGTCTTTTCTAGTATCAATAATAGCTTTGATTTCAATGCCTTTATCTAAAAGTTTAAATGCTGTTTCCCATCCAAAATCATTATTGGTGTATATTACAACATTATTTTTTACTTCAAGACCAAAACGATAAACTAATTTGTTAACTGTACTAGCTAACAAAATGTTTGATTGGTTAAGATTTATCTTAGGAAGCGTTCTTTCTTTTAAGCCCGTTGCAATTATCATATGCTCAGCTACAATCTTTAGTAGTATTGTATATTTTTTAAGAAATTTGTCTTTATTAGTCTTATAAATTTTTCTTAATGCAAAAAAATTGTTTTGAGAATCTGTATAAATCAACATAGTGTTTTTTAAAATTGTGCAATTTTTACTTTTATATAAATCAGAAGTTAATTTTTTTATCCAATTCTTTACTTTTTGATCAGAGGAATTGGAGAACCCTCCAAAAATAAAATCTCTTTCTAGCAAAATTATTTTGAGGCCTGCATTTGCTAGAATTGAAGCAGCAAAGAGTCCAGAAATACCACCACCAACAATTAAAATTTGACAGGATAGATACTCAACATTTTCTATAATAGTAGAATTTATTTGTTTGTTTTTTTTCTCTACAATAAAGTAATCAATAATTTGTTTTACTGATCTAGAATTAAAAAAAGAAAAATTTTTAAAAGTTTTTGCATTAAAATTGAAAAAAAAATTTTTAGGCCCAATTTGAAGGCCAGGATAAGCCTCTTGATCTAATATTTCATCGAAACCTAAATCTACTTGGTAACCACTATCAACTGAAATAAATTCCCTTATTTTTTTTTGAAAAACAACTTCTCTATTGGATGAAATTATAGATCCCTTACTTAGTTGATAATTACTATGATATAAAGCAGAGGCTACACTATCACCAGGACTAGCCGTGAGTATTTGGTTATCAAATTTAATAGGAAAAGTTATTTCCCTATTTATAAATTTATTTTTTTCTTTTCTTGTCATTATTTTAATTCCAAGAGTATTTTTGGATCACACTTTTTTTTAAATCAAGGATAAATGTAAATAATTTAAATTTTAATAAGTAAATCTTGATGATTGCTGAATTTTTTTATAAAAGATTGAAAATAAGGATTTAGGCATGGTTAAAATAAATGGTAACGAAATTAGACCAGGAAATGTTCTTGAACATAATAATGGTTTGTGGATAGCGGTAAAAATTTCTCATGTCAAACCTGGAAAAGGTGGTGCATTTGCACAAGTTGAATTAAAAAACATACGGAATGGATCAAAATTAAATGAACGTTTCAGATCAGCCGATAAAGTTGAAAAAGTAAGATTAGAACAAAAAGAGCAGCAATTTCTGTATGAAAGCGATAATTCACTTTATTTTATGGATCAAATGACTTTTGAGCAAATTGATTTGCCTACTGATATTATAGCAGACAGAAGACCTTTCTTGGTTGAAGGTATGATAGTACAAATTGAATACTTCGAAGATGAACCTTTAAGTGTTACATTGCCTGAAAAAGTTATTTGTAAAATAAAAGAAACAGAACCTACTGTTAAAGGACAAACGGCGTCAAATAGTTTTAAACCTGCAACTTTAGAAAATGGTTTTAGAATTTCTGTACCCCCATTTATTCAACAAGATGAAGAAATTGTAGTTTCAACTCAAACCCTTGAATATGTTGAAAGAGCATAATCAATATATAAAGGATTATTATGCCTAATCAAAGTGCTACAATAAATGTTATGATTCAAGCGGCAAGAAAAGCAGCTAAGAGTTTATTAAAAGATTTTACAGAAGTTGAAAACCTACAAGCATCAACAAAATCTCCGGGAGATTTTGTATCTAAAGCTGATTTAAGGGCAGAAAGAATAATAAAATATGAATTAGAAAAAGCCCGACCTTATTATGGTTGGGTAGGAGAAGAAAGTGAAGAAATAGTTGGTAAAGACCCTACTAGAAGATGGATAGTTGATCCACTAGACGGAACTAGCAACTTTCTTCATGGAATTCCTCACTGGGCGATTTCAATTGCATTAGAACACAAAAATGAAATTACGTCTGGAGTTATATATGACCCAATTAAAGACGAATGCTTTTATGCTGAAAAAGGTAATGGAGCATGGCTTAATGATAAAAGATTAAGAGTTTCTGGAAGAACTAAAATGATAGAGATGCTATTTTCAACTGGTATCCCATTTGCAAACAAACCAGGCTTATCAACAACTCTTACTGAAATTGAAAAAATCATGCCAAAATGTTCTGGACTCCGTAGAGATGGTTCTGCAGCATTAGACTTAGCTTATGTTGCTTCTGGTAGATTTGATGGCTATTGGGAGAGAGGATTAAATAGTTGGGATATTGCAGCTGGCATAGTTATTGTTAAGGAGTCTGGGGGTATAATTTGTTCACTAGAAAAAGATATAAATCCCCTCTTGAATGGCTCAATACTCGCAGCAAGTGATAAGATTTATGAAGAATTTTCAAGTTTAATTTTAACATAATATACTAATTAATATAAAGTATCTTTATCTCGTTTTCTTCACAGTAAAGCTTACCTTTAGCATAAATAAACTTTATTATTGCAAGACCTTTTTTGTTTAAAAAAGAAGAAATTCGCCCAACTTTTTTTCCATCTTCATTTGTTATAATATTGTTTAACTTTAATTCATCAGTTGTACTCTGAAACTTAATTATACCGTTTTTTAAAGTTGTTTTGTGCCTCATCCTTGCTGTCACTTCTTGTCCAACAAAACAACCTTTAGTAAAACTAACACCATTAATTTTATCAAAATTAGTTTCGAGGATATATGTTTCACCAGATTTGAGTTCATAACCAGATTTGGGTATACATAAGTCAATTCTTTTTAGCTCATATTTTTTGAAGAAAGTATCTTCACCATTATTTTGATTTTTATCTAAAGTTTGAAAAGAAAATTTACGCCAACCAAGCATATGGCTTCTTGGATCATAAAAACTATCATTTATCTTATCACCAAAACCAAGAATTACAGAAGATTCAATATCACTAAATAATACATTTGATCTTAATTTATATAAATTTAATCTATTCAAAAAATCTTTATAACTATCTGTATCAATATCAATAATAAAGTTTTCTTCGTCTAACCCATTAATAAAAAAATCAAAAAGATATTTACCTTGAGGCGAAAGTAATCCTGAATAAATTAGCGACGAAAATGATTTGTTAATATCATTTGTTATAATTCCCTGCAAAAATTTTTTTGCATCTAAACCACTAACTTTTAACAATTTTCTTGAATGATCTATAAATTGTCCACTCTCAAGTTTCACTCAGATTTCCCTTCAATTTTATGCAAATTATATAAATCATTATATAGACTTTTATTTTGTATTAAATTGTTGTGAGTACCTTCTTCTATAATTTTTCCCTCTTTTATTACAATAATTTTGTCAGCATTTTTTATGCTTGAAATTCTGTGGGAAATATAAAGTGTTGTTTTATTTTGTATGACTTGTTTGAATGCTTTGTGCAACAGATCTTCTGATTTATGGTCCAGAGCAGTTGTAGGTTCATCAAGTAGAAAAATAGGACAGTCTCTCAATAGTGCTCTCGCAATATTAACTCTCTGCCGTTGTCCACCAGATAAATTAGATCCTCTTGGTCCAACTTTTGTAAAAAGCTTTTCAGGAAATTTATCAGTAAATTCACTCACATGTGCTAATTTGCATGCATTTAAAATCTCAGATTTTTTTGCATTTAATTTACCTATTTTAACATTTTCATATATAGTTTCATCAAAAAGTTGATTTTCTTGCATTATTACAGAAATATTAGATCTCAGCACTTGTGGATCAATAAGAGAAATATCAATATTATCGATAAAGACTTTACCTTTTGTAGGAGTTAAAATTCCAGTTATAAGTTTTAATATTGAGCTTTTACCTGCACCAGATTTTCCAACTAATGCAACCAGTTTACCTGATGGTATAAGAAATGTAACATTATTTAATATTAATTTTTTTCCTTTAATTAATGTCACATTTTCAAAATAAATATCTCCTTTAAAATTAATATTTTTATTAATAAATTTTACATTTTTATTTTTATAAAATTCACTTTTTACACAAAATAAATTATGTACTTTCTCAGCACTTGCAAGCATTACTTGAATATTTCCAGCCACATTACTTAATCTTCTTAGTGGCTCAAAAATTAGGGCCATTGCTGTAAAAAAAGCCATAAAATCTCCTATTGATTTTTCTCCAGAAACTATTTGTGATCCTCCAAAAATCATAACACCTAGAAATCCAATACCAGCGATAAAATCTATTAATGCAGGAGTCGAAGCAACTCCACCTTCAATTTTTAATTTAATTTTCCTCACTTTCTCTAAAAGGATTTTAAAAGAACTTAACCTGTAAGTTTGAAGTGAATATAATTTTAATATTGATATACCATGAAATATTTCATCTAAAGATATACTTAAATCTGCTTCAATATTTCTATTTTCAACTGAGATTTTTCGTATCCACTTTTGTAAAAAGTAAATGGGAATAATTAATATTGGTGCACCAATAAATGCAATTAGTGTCCATTTCCAATCGATATATAGCGTTACCACTACCAGAGATATAAGAGCAATGCCGTCTTTTACCAAAGTCATAAATATTGTACCAGCTGAACTTGTAATCAATCTAGTATCAACTCTCATTCTCTCTATTAATATACCAGGAGAAGTTTTATCATAAAAAGTAATATCTAAATTAATCAGCTTCTTTAGAAGGTTTTGTTGGAGTAATTTCTCAACTTTTTGTCCTACCCAAGTCACAATTAACCTCTGAAGAAGACCAGCAAATGATCTTAGAAAAAATATAAAAAAAATAATTAATCCAACTGAAATTAAAGCAGATTGATTACTTGGAACAAAAACCTCATCAAACATTGATTTTATTGAATAAGACAATAAACCTAACATGCTGCCTTCAAGGCTCATAAAAATTATTCCTAAAATTAAAATTAGCCAATATTTTTTAAAATAATTAGTCCAATACCATTTAATTAATAGGTATGGGTCATCAGCCTTTTTATTTGAGGTTTCTATTAATTTACTATTTTTCATAAAATTTGAAACTTACGTAATTATCCTCTGTATATTTTTGTTAGTTTATTGGGATCATACTTAGTCTCAATCCAAGATCTAAAATTTAAACCAGTCATTTTACTTTCTTTTTCGTATGTGTCTAACATAAAATCTAATATACCTGACCTAGAAAATTTTAGATGCAAAAATCTTATTGAAAGATGTTTTCTCGCAATTTGGAATGGAGTATCTAAAACCATTAAGTGATACATTACTGATGCTAGCCCTGCTCTGTCCGCTCCAGATTTACAATGTAATAAAATTGGATAATTAATTTTTTCAAAAAGATTACCTAATCCAATCAACTCATCTGAACTTGCAAGTCTTGTGGCATATAAAGGGTAGTTAATTAATTTTATTCCTAAATCATTACATTTTTGTAATTCTAATAAATAAGAGCCTTGATTGCTAGCTCCTCTTAAATTGATAATTGTTTTTATTCCCTTTTTGGCCCAGGTTTTTATTCTATTAGGGGAAGGCTGATTAGATCTATAAACTCCAGGAGCAACTTTTGATTGATTATGATATAGAGCTCTTAGAATTTCATGATCCATCCAAAAAGCATGCCGCTTTGCAGAATCATACTGTTTTTTTGAGCCATCAAACCTCTCAAGAGATTTTCGCCACTCTAAATCAAAATTATTAAATTTATTTTTTAATATGGAATACAATCAAAACTCATTTTAAATATAAGTATAAATGTGTAATAAATATCTATATAATGGAAAATAAGCAACCTCTCTTAATAAATTCAATCTTTTTAAAAACTTTTGAATTAATTTAAAAATGAAAAAAAAATCTCTTATTAATTTATCTTATGGAAAAGAGCACCTAGCAATACCAGGGCCATCAAATATCCCACAAAGAGTGTTACAAGCTATGAATCAACCTTCTCCAAATATTTATGGAGAAAAAATAGTTGAAATAACTCATAAGGTTATGAAAGGTATAAAAAATTTTGCAAATACTTCTGGAAGTGTTCTTATTTACATCTCAAATGGTCATGGAGTATGGGAAGCAACATTAGTCAATTTATTTAACGAGGGGGATAAAATATTATTATGCTGTAATGGTCATTTTGGACATCAATGGGGAAAAATAGCTAGAAGATTAAAATTAAATATAGAATTTCTAGATGTCGGATTTAGTAAGGCAATTGATCCTAATAAAATTGAATCAATTTTAAAAAAAGACAAAATGCATGAAATTAAAGGTGTACTCACTACATATACAGACACATCTAGTTCTAGTAAAAATAACATAAAAACATTTAAGCAAGCAATTAACTCGGCTAAGCATAATGCACTCTTAATTGTTGATGCTATTGCATCTTTTGGGTGTGAAAGAATTGAGATGGATCCTTGGGGAATTGATGTTTTAATTACTGCTTCTCAAAAGGGTTTAATGACACCACCAGGACTTGGATACTGCATAATCAATAAAAAGGTCAAAAAAAATACATTAAGTAAAATTTATAAAAAATCTATATCGCCTTATTGGGGTTGGTACTCTCGACTAAAACCTAAAAAATTTTATGAAATCTTTGCAGGGACTCCTCCAACAAGTCTTCTAATTGGACAATTAGAAGCAATTAATATGCTAGAGGAAGAGGGAAGAGATAATGTCTTTTTAAGACATAAAATATTATCAGGAATGGTTTGGTCTTGCATAGAGCATTTAGGTTCAAAAGGAAATTCTCTTAAACTAAATATCCAAAATGAGTCACAAAGATCTAATGCAGTTACAACTGTATTCTCAAAAGGTTTTGATTTTACAAAGACTAGAGAATGGATATCTAGACAAGGAGGTGTAGAATTAGGAGTTGGTTTAGGATTTACATCTTCAGAATTATTAGGTGGTAAATCTGTCTTTAGAATTGGTCATATGGGACATTTAAATCCTCACATGATTTTAGGTGTGTTATCAATATTGGAAGCAGGATTATCTTTTAATAAAATTCCTCATCAATCAGGTGGGGTAACCGTTGCCAATAATTACATGCTCAAAATGATTAAAAAAATAAATAAATCTACTTCATTATAATGAAAGCTTTAGGGATGATGCGAAACGATCCAAATCTAAATCACTACCCACTGTTAACCTAATACACCTGTTGAGTGGTGCAACTGACGGCATTCTTAAAAAAATTCCAAGATTAATTAAATTTTCCATAACTTTTTTAGCATATTCATTACTTTTACCGCAGTCTATGGCAACAAAATTGGTAAAAGACTTTATGCATGATAGGTTATTCATTCCCGCAATTTCATATATATAAGTTTTTGCTAATTCAACATTTTTTATAATACTGTTTAGATATTTTTGATCTTCAAGAGCTGCTATAGCTCCAAATTGTGCAACTCTATTTACACCAAAATGATTTCTAATTTTATCGAAATTTTTAATTAGTTTTTTATGTCCAAAAGCATAACCTATTCTTGCCCCTGCCAAACCGTAAGCCTTAGAAAAGGTCCTAAATCTAATTACTTTTTTATTGTTTATGTCAATATTTGGAATATATCGTTTTGGCGAAAAGTCAGAGTAAGCTTCGTCCAGACAAAGCAAACAATCCTCAGGCAAATTTTTAATAAAGTTATCAATTTCTGCAGCTTCGTGAACTGTACCCATAGGATTATCAGGATTGGCTAAATAAACTAATTTTGCACCATATTTTTTTACAGCCTGATTCAGAGCTTCTAAGTTTTCGTGATCATTATCATATGGTACAAAAACTAATTTCCCACCTGATGCATTAACATGATAATTAAAAGTGGGATATGCTCCTAATGAAGTAATAACTGTGGTTTTCTTATTTACTATAAGTCTTACCAAATATCCCAGTAAAGCATCTATACCTTCACCAATTACTATATTTTCTGTATTAACTTTTAACTTTTTTGAAAGAGCTACTTTAAGATCAAAATTTTCCGGATCTCCATATTGCCAAATATCTTTTTCAAGACAGGATGTCATTGCATGAATGACATTTGCAGAAGGACCAAATACACTTTCATTAGCACCTAACCGACACGTAAACTTCTTCCCTAATTTTCTTTCTTGAGTTTCTGGACCTACAAATGGGACATCAGATGATAATTTTTTTATAATATTTGTGTAAGTGGGCATTACATACTTTCTTAATTTAATCTATCGATTGCTTTTAATTTTGTATCAATTTCATCAACTAAAATTAAGCTTCTTTTCTTTATTTTATCTACAACATCTTGTGGTGCCTTTTCTAAGAAGGTTTTATTTTTTAATTTTCCATTCAACATCAATTGTTCAGATTTTAATTTTTCAAAGGTTTTTTCTAGCCTTGCTTTTTCTTTATTTAAATCTACCAAATTATCTAGTGGTATAAAACACTCAATTCCAGGAATGGATATATTTATTGATCCTTTTTGAATTGAAGATGAGTAATCAATATTTTTAACTCTAGCAAGTCTTTCAATAAAGATTTTGTTATGATCAAAAAATTCCTTTGATTTTATATTCAAATTTATAATTACAAGATCAATTTTTAAACTAGCTGGTATATTTATTTCAGATCTTGCCGATCTTATTTCTTGTATCAAATCTATTAACCAATTTATTTCTTTTTGAGGTCTCTTATCAATATTAGAAAGTTTATCTAAATCTGGCCAAGTTTGGTGGATAATTAATTTTTTACGATCTTTTTTTTGAAGCCAAATTTCCTCAGTTATAAATGGCATGAAAGGGTGTAACATGATCAAACATTGCTCGAATACCCAAGCATAGGTTTGTTGAGTTTCTAACTTGATTTCTTCATCCAATCCAGAAAAAAGTGGTTTTGAAAATTCAATATACCAATCACAAAATTTAGACCAAATATGACTGTATAAATAGTATGAAGCATCATTAAAACGAAATGAATTTAACGCATTATTAACCTCTTCATTTAGATTAATTGTTTCAAAAATAATCCATTTATTTATACTATGCTTAACACTACCTGGAAAAAAATTTGCTGAACTCTCACAATTATTAAGTTTTGCAAACCTTGCTGCATTCCAAATTTTTGTACCAAAATTTCTATACCCCATCACACGATCAATTGATAATTTTAGATCTCGACCCATTGCTGCCATTGAAGATAAGGTAAATCTTACTGCATCAGCACCATATTTATTGATAAGGTCAAGTGGATCTAAAACATTTCCAAGAGATTTGGACATTTTTTTTCCTTTCTCATCTCTTACCAATGCATGTACATAAACTTTTTCAAACGGAACATTATCAACTAAAACTAATTGCATCATCATCATTCTAGCTACCCAAAAAAATAAAATATCAAATCCAGTAACAAGTACACTTGTTGGAAAATATTTTTGTAATTCTAATGAATTATTTGGCCAACCTAATGTAGCTATTGGCCAAATGCCTGACGAAAACCATGTATCTAGAACATCGGTATCTCTAGTTAATTTTTTCTTTCCTGATATTTCAATTGCTTTTTTTTCAGTGGGTGCACAATAATAATTACCTTCCTCATCATACCATATAGGAATCTGATGACCCCACCATAATTGTCGACTAATGCACCATGGTTCTATATTTTCTAACCAATTGAGGTAGGTTTTTATATCTCTCTCTGGATAAATTTTAGTCCTACCGTCTTTTACAGCATCAATAGCTGGTTGGACAATTTTTTTTGTATCTACAAACCATTGTTTTGTTAAAAAAGGTTCAACAACAACTTTTGACCTGTCTCCAAATGGTTGTATAATTTTTTTGTTCTCACTTTTTAATAAAAAACCACTTTTTTCTAAATCTTGTAAAAGAATTTCTCTTACTTTATACCTGTCTAAATCCCAGAATTTCTTTGGAATGAAGTCCTCTTTTAAAAAACAAGCTGACTCATTCATTAATTTAAAAAAATCAAGATTGTGTCTTTTTGCTACATTATAGTCATTAAAATCATGAGCTCCTGTAATTTTCACAGCACCTGATCCAAAGTTTGGGTCAGGATATTCATCAGCAATTATTGGAATGACACGGTTTGCTATGGGAATAGTTACTTGTTTTCCTATAATATTTTTATATCTTTTATCATCGGGGTGAACAGCAATTGCTCCATCCCCTATCATAGTCTCAGGTCTAGTCGTAGCAATTGAAATATAATCTCTTTTTTCTTTATGAATTACTTTACCATCTTTATCAAATTCCAAGTATTCATAATTTATCCCATCTTTTAAAGGATACTTAATATGCCAGAAATAACCGTCGATCTCAATATTTTCAACCTCTAAATCAGAAATAGCAGTTTTAAAGTGAGGATCCCAATTAACTAACCTTTCTCCTTTATAAATGTATCCCATTTCATACATCTTGACGAAAGCATTTATAACTGAATTTTGAAAATCATTATCCATAGTGAAACGATTTCTATTCCAATCACAAGAAGCCCCTAACCTCTTTAATTGCTCAATTATCATTCCTCCACTTTGGTTTTTCCATTCCCAAATTTTTTCTAAAAATTTTTTTCGACCAAGATCTTCTCTTGAGATATTTTCCTTTTTTTCCAACTCTCTTTCTACTACCATTTGAGTAGCAATTCCGGCATGATCTTGACCTGGTTGCCATAGAGTGTCAAAGCCACGCATTCTATGCCAACGTATCAATATATCTTGAATAGTATTATTAAATGCATGACCCATATGTAAATTACCTGTTACATTGGGAGGGGGTATAACTATTGAGAATGTTGAATTTGCCGACTGATTAGTATGAACACCGGCGTTAAATGCATTGGTTTCTTCCCAATGTTTAATAAGGCGTGCTTCAACTTCTGAATGCTTAAAAGTCTTTTCCATAATCAATCTTTATCAAATAATCTATTTAAAGTTTTTTTTCTCTATTTCTTCAACTACAATTTCTCTAATAATTTTTTTAAGCTCTTTTAATTCAATTTGAACTTTTCCAAAATCCCTTTCTGATACATCTGAGATTAATTGTTCACCACTTAAATACAAAATGTCGTTTGACCTCAAAATATCTTCATTGTATTTATGCATCTCAATTGATACGTAGTTTCCAATTTTTTTAATTGGATTTTCATTATCATTTTTATTAGTTATCAATCTATTTGGAGACAGAGGCTTTTTTTTTGGCTGTGCTTGTTTTTTTGGATAATTTTGTTTATCTACTTTTTTTCTTTTATTAGTCAATTAAAAAATCCTATAAAAAATATTTGAGATAATTTGTTTAAAAATGTTACTCAAATTTAATAATGATAAAAATTATTTTGTTTTTGGAGGCATAATTTTGAGTTTTCTTAAATTTAATTCTCCAGTAGTTGCCAACAGAGCAAATTTTGCATAAGCATGTTCTCTTTCAGCAGAAGCAAGCTGTGTTCTAGCGTCAAGAAGGCTTTGCTCTGCATTGATTACGTCTAATGTAGTACGAGTACCTAATTTTTCTTCCACAACTACTCCATCATAGGCTAAAGTCAAAGCCTCAACCTGTCTTTTTCTTGCCTCAATACTTGATTTTGATACTAACACATTAGACCAAGCTAAGGTAATATCATGCTCAACAAGCCTCTTTATAATTAACGAGTTTTCTTTTTGCGCTTTGAAATTAATTTCTGCTTGTTCTATTTCATTTTTTATTTTTCCAGAATTAAATATTGGAACAGAACCTTCTAGTCTAAATGTTAATGAATTATTATTACCCGACAAACTGCTATATCCATTAGAAAAAATAGATTTAAAATTGATGATAGGAGACTTCTGACTTTTTGCAATTTTAATTCTGATACTGGCAATTTGTTCTTCAATATTCGAAACTAAAATTTTGGGGTGTTTTTTTAAAGCATTTTTTTTTGCAATTTCTACATTATCTGGTAATACAAAATTGGTTTCTATATCTTTTAATTTGAAAGGTTTTATACCAACTAAACTCAAAAACATTTCACTACTAATTTTCAGTGCACCTTTTTTTGCTGTAAGATTTGCTTTTGCTGCAGCTAAAGCAGATTCAGACTGAGAAACATCAGTTCTAGTTACTTCGCCTAATTGAAAACGATCACTAGTTTCTACAAATTGTCGTTCTAAAACAGCAACATTATTCGTACTTAACTCAACTAATTTTTGATCACGAAGCACATTCAAATAAGCGTTAATTGTTTGTAATAAAATATTTTGTTCTAATTCTACCAGCCCAATTTTAGCAATTTCATAAAAAGCCTTTTCTAAAAGAACTTTGTTCTTTGAAAAGTTGCCATCAAATAAATTATAACTCCCTATAATAGAACTTGAATAATTATCACTTTGTGATGATTGGTTAATATCCCAAGCCTTAGAACCATTAATAGCTGCAGAAAAATTAACTCCTAATGAAGACTCAGATATTGAAATTGATTTTTCGGATGATGCTAATTTTGTTCTTGAAAAAATCAATTGTTTATTAGAGGAATACGTTAACCTTAAAATTTCATCTAAGGTATCAGCACTTAAGCTAGAAAATACCAAGAAGTATGAAAGGATTAATAAAAAAACTGCATTAATTTTAAATTTTTTTAACATCGGTTTAATTCTTTGATATTTATCCATGGAATGTTAATTTATATTATTCATAACTTTTTTCAGAAAATAAACTCTTCATTTTTTGAGAAATTTTTTAACAGAGGTACATAAGCGTCAAATCCATGATTCCAATGA
>Ga0208390_1000523_pt1 | contig 13990 bp, 12 predicted proteins | sample Knorr_S7_td_Surf_FD_185594 | JGI IMG/M metagenome (GOLD analysis project Ga0208390, IMG submission 185594) | Marine microbial communities from Southern Atlantic Ocean transect - Knorr_S7_td_SurfaceA_ad_6m_LV_A (SPAdes) (version 2) | ecosystem: Environmental > Aquatic > Marine > Oceanic | place...
TTGGGTTCATAATAGGTGGAAATAAATTCTGGGACTAAAAAATAGTCCCAGAATAAAGTTTATTTATGAACAGCCTGAAGCTTTAGAACATACAATAGCGTCAGAAGGAACTGTTACAGCAGTCTCTGCACAACCACTTATAATAAAAATTGAAGACAAAGCTGCTAGAATAAGATACTTTTTCATAATTATCCTCACTGGAATTAATAAATATTATGCCAAAATAAACTACATGAAGAAATAGTCAATCACACATTTATGATAAAAATAAGATTTTGATTAAATATGAAATAGTGAAACAATTAAGCACCATAATCTATGTAAGTTTATGTTATAATATATATTAGTATATCTATATAACTGTTTTATGTTATAGTATAAAGTTAAACCAAAGAAATTTGATAAAATAATGTTTTTTAGAAAAAATAAAAAAAATAATATTAAAAACCCAAATAATAATGGACTTAATAAGAGTGATAACAAAATCAATTTAGAATCCAGTGAAATAAAATCTGAAAATAAAATATCAACTATAAGTGAGAATTTACATATCACAGGTACGTTATATTCAAAAGGAAAAATTAGTTTTAATGGTAGTTTAAAAGGTTCATTAGAATCCAATTCTTTGTACGTCGGAAATAACGGATTTATAGATGGAAAAGTAGAAGCAGATGAAGCTGTTATTCTTGGTAGGATTAAAGGAACTTTAAAAGGAAATAAAGTGAGACTTGCATCATCATCAAGAATCGAAGGGGATACCTATCACCAGGTAATAGCAATAGAAGATGGTGCAATATATGAAGGTTCAATTAAGAGAATTAAAAATAGTTAATTATCGTCCTCTTATTCTAGGATCTAAAGCATCCCTCAAACCGTCACCAAGGAAGTTAATACTCAAAACTGTTAATGATATAGCTAGGCCAGGCCACATAACCCTTTCTGGATGAAGCTGTAAATAATCTACCGCATCATTTAAAAGACGACCCCATGTTGGAAAATCAGGTGGAAAGCCCAAACCTAAAAATGAAAGTGCACTCTCTGTAATTATTGCATTAGCTATACCAAGGGTCGCAGATACCAGTATAGGTGACAAAATATTTGGCAAAATATGCCTAATTATTATTTTTTGATCTGGTGTACCAATAGATCTTGCAGCAATAACAAATTCTCTTTGCTTAAGAGCTAAAACATCTCCTCTTACAATTCTAGCAGTTGGCATCCAGCTCGTAACTCCAATAGCAAAAACAATCAAGATAAACATACCTCTTTCTGGTCCATATGAAACACTCAACGGTTCACGAAAAAGAAACATCATCAATAATAATAAAGGTAATAGTGGTAATGAGAGAAAGAGATCGGTAAACCTCATTAATACTCCATCTAATCTTTTATAATAACCTGCAATTACTCCAATAAAAGTTCCTAAAACTAATGATAAAAACATAGCTGCTAGGCCTACAGTAATTGATGTTTGGCCACCAGCAATCATTCTTGAAAAAGTATCTCTTCCTAGTTGATCTGTTCCAAAAGGATGTAATAGACTTGGACCTTGGTTACGGGACCTTATATCTATTGCATTAGGTTCAAAAGGCCATAAATAGGGCCCAAGCATAACTGTGATGACAATACCAAAAAAAATAAGAGCACCTAACAAAGCACCTTTATGTTTTTTAAATTGCAACCATACATCACCCCAATAAGTTGAGCCTGGAGAAAATAAAATTTCTTGATTATTTATCTTATTACTCATATCTGATCCTCGGGTCTAACAAAGCATATAGAACATCAGCCACTAAATTAAAAAAAACAATTAAAAAAGCAAAAATAAATGTTAAGGTTTGGATAGTAGGCAAGTCATTAGCATAAATTGCTAAAATTAACTGCTGCCCGATACCATTTACTTTAAAAACTTGTTCTGTAATTATTGCGCCTCCAAAAATAAGAGGTAAGTTTAATGCAATTACAGTAATAACTGGTATCATAGAATTTCTAAGAACATGTACTAAAATAACAATTGACTCGCTTAAGCCTTTTGCTCTAGCTGTCCTGACATAATCTTGATTTAAATTATCTAATATAGCGGATCTCATATAACGGCTTATTTGTGCAGTACCTTGTATTGCTAAAACCATTACAGGTAAAAACATTTGCTTAAGTTGGATAATGAAACTTTCCCAATTATTAACTTCATGTAAGGTATCATAAGTTGATGGGAACCATTCCAAATACACGGCAAAAATAACAATAACAAGTGGACCTGTAAAAAAAGGGGGGATTGAATATCCTACCATAGTAATAAAAGTTCCAGCCTGATCAAAAATTGAATATTGTTTATAAGCTGAGTAAATACCAATAGGAATTGATATAGCAATAGCAACTACATAAGACATTCCAACAACCCAAAGAGTTTGCGGTAATCTTTGCACTACTGTATCCATAACTGGAGCACGTGTTTGCCAACTTATCACTCTAAGTTTATCTTCAGAATAATTAGTACCAAAATAATAATCAATAAGCACCTGTGGCTCAATCCAAAAAAATTGGACTAACCATTTCCAGAACTGAACATATAAAGGTTGTCCCAACCCTAACGCTTCTCTCATTTTTTCTTTAACTTCCGGAGGAACAGTTAGTGGAACTTGCGCCATAGGATCATTTGGTGCCAAACTTAGAACTAAAAAAATCACTAAGCTTATTATTACAAGAGTAGGAACAGCAATAAGCAAACGCCTTACTGTATAATCAAACATTGGTCGCCTTTAAATAATTATTGAGAAAAAAATCTGCCCCAGAACTCTGGGGCAGTTTATTATTATTTTCTATACCAGTCTGCAGTATTCCATAACTCGGAATCCCATGTATTAAGAATTACCCCACCCAAAGTATTAGAGTGAGCTGAAACTCTACCACGATGCACTAAAGGTACGATAGTATAACTATCTTTTGTTAACATATTATTTAACTTGATAGCAATTTCACCACGTTTTGCTAAGTCACCAGTTTGTGAAAGTTCATCTAATAAAGCATCGTATTTTGGATCACAATAACGATTAATATTTTCTCCTTGCCACTGAGACTCTGGTTTAGGCTCGTTTCCACATCGATACATCCCTAAGTAATTTTCAGGGTCAGTACCATCAAAGGTATTAGCATACATCTCTACATCAGCATAAAATTTTTGAAATGTATCTGGAGAACCTGGATCACCTCCAAAGAAAACTGAAGCATTAAGATTACGTAATTCAGTTTCAACTCCAATTTGAGCCCACGAATCCTTTATTATTGCTTGAAAGTCCTGGCGAACAGCATTTGTAGATGTTTGATATAGTATTGATAATCTTACTCCATCTTTTTGTCTAATGCCATCACCACCTTTTTTCCACCCTGCAGATTCAAGAAGTGCATTAGCCCCAGCTATATCTTGTTTAATACAATAATCATTTTTAGCTGCATAATTATCAGGTGCAGGCACCAAATCACAAGTCACATCACCTGCTTTACCATACCCTATCTCTACTAAAAGAGGCCTATCAATAGCCATTGATAAAGCTTTTCTCACGTTCATATCAGTTAGGAATGGATGAGGAGCTTTTACTGTTGATCTTGTATCGGCATCTAAGGATGGAGATGGATTAGTCATATTCATTTCCAGTCTTTCAACCAAAGGACCAAATCCAGCAATAGCAACACCTTTGCCTGCTTTTTCCATATTAGCAATAACTTCTGGTGCTAACTGTAAATTCCAAGCATAGTCAAATTCACCTGTTTCGAGGACTGATCTTCCAGCTGCAGTTGCGTCGCCTCCACCTTTAAAAGTAATAGTTGCAAATGCTGGCTTGTTGGGATCTCTATAATTTTCATTTGCTTTATACTGAATAACATCATTTGGCCTGAACTCTGTTACAACAAATGGTCCAGTACCTATAGGATTAAAATTTTGCTCAGTACACTGAGAAGCTTTAGCTCCCTTACAATTCTCAAATTGAGCCTTTTGAAGTATGGGTGTTTGACCTCCCATAAATGGACCATATGGATTTGGTTTTGGTGCGGTGAAAGTAATAATAATAGTACGTTCATCAGGCGTATCAATTGATTTAATTCCATCAAATTTATTTAATTGTGCGCAACCACCATCGGGATCCATACAATAATCAGCTGTAAATTTCACATCAGCTGAAGTTACAGCTGACCCATCAGACCATAATAATCCCTCCTTAAGTTTCCAGGTAATGGTAGTTAAATCAGAGGACACTCCACCATTGCCTACAGTAGGAATTTCCTCAGCTAACCAAGGAACTAGTGCTCCTGTTTCATCATATCTACCAAGTGGTTCAATAACAAGAGAAGCAGATTCTATATCTTTTGTTCCACTAGATAAATATGGGTTTAAAATAGATGGAGCTTGCCAATAAATAATCTTGGCATTTCCATCTGAAGCTCTTCCCGCATAAATTGCATTTGCAAACAAAGATGCAAAAGCTGCAATCAACAGGGTAATTTTTAATTTCATAATAATTCTCCCTTATTTATGAGTTTTCAATAAATCTCAATAGTTAACATTAATATTATTTTTTAGGATGAAGCAACCCAAGAAAATAACTTTTTTAGAAGATGATAATCAAATATTACGTAGGTAATGTAAATTTTTTTTTTGGTTATTATAAAACAAATAATTTTAACTATTAATTATAGCCAATATCATTATTTAAAACAAAATGGTCCTTTTTTATCATATCATAGCTTGAGGGTTCTGGAACAAAACCTAAATCCCTTATTGGGGAAGAAATAGGCTTAAAATTAATATCATCTACATTAAATCGTTTGTTAGGATCTGCTATTGGAACAGCTTTCATTAATGCTCTAGTATAAGGATGAGTAGGATTACTGAAAATAGTTTGGCGATCTCCTATTTCAACCATTCTACCTAAATACATAACTCCAACATAATGGCTAACTCTTTCTACTACAGCCATATCGTGGCTTACAAAAAGATAGGAAAGACCTAACTCATCCTGCAACTCTAATAACAAATTTATAACACTTGCCTGAACTGAAACATCTAATGCTGAAACTGCCTCATCAAGAATTAAAAGTTTTGGATTAAGGGCTAATGCCCTAGCTATTGCTACTCTTTGTCTTTGTCCTCCAGATAATTCATGTGGATATCTATTCAAAAAAGATCTTGGCAACCTAACTTTGTCAAATAATTCAGATATTATTTTGTTTAAATTATGACCACTCGCAATTTTGTAGTTAATTAAAGGTTCTGCCACTTGATCAAATAACTTCATTACAGGATTTAATGAACCATAAGGATCCTGAAAAACCATTTGCATATTTAATCTTTGCCTCAACAGATCTTTTTTATTTTGTTTTAAGATATCAACTCCATCCATAAAAACCTCTCCAGACTCAGATTCCTCAAGTCTTAAAACAGATCTAGCTATAGTAGTCTTTCCACACCCAGACTCGCCAACAAGTGAGAATGTTTGTCCACTATTGATTGTAAAGGACACATCTTCAACAGCGTGTAAATTTGCAATTTTTTTTCTAAACATTCCACCTGTAACTGGAAATCTTGTTACTAAATTTTTAACTTCTAAAAGAGGCTTAGTTGTTCCAATAATTTTTATAGACTTTACTTTATTTTTAGAATCCAGTTTTAAAGGCTCTGGATATTTCTTTCCTATCATAGCCCCTAACTTTGGCACAGAAGAAATTAATTTTTTTGTATAATCTTTTTTAGGATTATTAAATATTTCATTCACATTACCTTCTTCAACTTTTTCACCATTATACATTACGACAACTCTATCAGCAATTTGTGCGACAACAGCCATATCATGAGTAATGAATAAAATAGAAGTTCCAATTTCCTTTTTTAATCTGTTCAATAAGGTCAAAATTTCTGCTTGTATCGTAACATCCAAAGCGGTAGTTGGTTCATCAGCGATTAAAATTTTAGGCCTACAAGCCAAAGCCATTGCAATAACAATTCTTTGTCTCATTCCACCTGAAAGCTCATGGGGATATTGATGTAATCTTCTTTCAGGTTCAGGAATCCTTACACTTTTTAAAAGATTAAGAGCCTCTATATTAGCCTCATTTTTGCTCATTTGTTTATGAACACGCAACCCTTCAGTTAATTGTCTTTTTATAGTAAAAACTGGGTTTAAAGCAGTCATTGGTTCTTGAAAAACCATTCCTATCTCATTGCCTCTTATTTCCCTCATATTATGTTGGTCTGAATCAATTAAATCTGAATGAACATAAGAATTAGAAGCAAACATTATAGACCCAGCATCTATTTTACCTCCACCAAATTCAACCAATCTCATGATTGCAAGTGAGGAAACAGATTTTCCAGATCCAGACTCACCAACTAAACAGACTGTTTCTCCAGGAAAAATTGAAAATGACAAATCATTCACCCCTGTTACTTTACCAGTTTTTGTCTGAAAATTGACTTTAAGTTTCTTTACATCAAGAACGGGTAAGTTTTTTTTTGTTTTACTTTTCATAATAACTGAACCATCAAGAAACTTAAATTTACTTTAATTAGGTATTTAAATTTACAGTAATTAGGTATAAATTCAATCATGTAAAATGTTTAGTAAAAATTTGTCTTCTTGTCATTGATTTTCATCTACATTATTATTTAATATCAAATCTAGAGGTTTTTATGTCAGAAAAATTTTCTCCTATCGAAATGTTGGATAAATTAATATCTTTTGATACTGTATCAAGAAATAGCAACTTACCAATCATTGAATTTATCAAAGATTATTTAAATAGTTTTGGGGTTGAGTCACATCTTGTTTATAATTCTGATAAAACAAAATCTAATTTATACGCTAATGTAGGACCTTCTGAGGTAGGAGGTGTTATCCTATCTGGACATACCGACGTTGTACCTGTAGATGGGCAAAATTGGAATTCAGATCCATTCAAAATAAAAGAAATTAATGGAAAAATTTATGGTAGAGGAACATGCGATATGAAAGGCTTTTTAGCAATTTGTCTTGCGCTAGTTCCTGACATGCTTGACGCCAAATTAAATAGACCAATCCAATTAGCCTTCAGTTATGATGAAGAAGTTGGTTGTATCGGTGCCCCTTTTATGATCAGAGAAATGAGTGAAAAATTACCTAAAGCAAGCTGTGCAATTGTTGGTGAACCAACCTTACTAAAACTAGTAGATGGACACAAAGCATCTATAGGGCTTGATACAGAAGTTACTGGATACGAGGTACATTCATCCCTTTTACCAAGTGGGGTTTCAGCTATAATGACTGCTTCAAAATTAGTAAATTGGATTACAAATAAAACAGAAGAAAATCAAAACAAAACTCCTAGAGATCTGGATAAATTATTTCATCCACCATTTACTACTTTGCATGTTGGAAAGATCAATGGAGGGACAGCATCTAATATTACAGCTAAAAAATGTAGTTTTACTACAGATATAAGATGTTTGCCTCTTGATGATGGTGAAAAAATTATAGAAGAATATGAAAAATATGCAGAAATGATTAATTCTCAAAATAAAGAGATAAGACCAGAGTCAAATATAGCTATTACCAGACATCACTGGGTACCCGGCCTTAAACCAGAAAATGATGGTGTTGCAGAAAGTTTAGTAAGAAAACTAACTGGAGATAACTCCACAGGAAAAGTTTCGTATGGAACTGAAGCTGGTCAATTTCAAGAAGAAGGATATAGTACTGTGATTTGTGGGCCAGGTTCAATTGAACAAGCACATCAGGCAGATGAATTTTTATCAAGAGATCAACTTAATAAAGGAACAGAGTTTATCACGTCTATTATAAATGAGCATGCAAATTAGGACTAAATTAAATGCCAATTAAAAACCAGTTTTCTGAATTATTTGAACATATAAAGTCTTGGCGGCATCATATCCATCAAAATCCTGAACTGATGTATGATACAATAGAAACATCAAAATTTGTTGAAACTAAATTAAAAGAATTTGGGTGTGATGAAGTACTCTCTGGAATTGGTAGAACCGGTGTAGTTGCTTTAATTGAAGGAAAAAAGAATATATCTGGGAAAGTCATTGGTTTAAGAGCCGATATGGATGCCCTACCGATACAAGAGCAAACAAATTTGGATTATTCCTCAAATAATCCAGGCGTTATGCATGCATGCGGACATGATGGTCATACTGCAATGCTATTAGGTGCTGCCAAATATCTTGCAGATACTAGGAACTTTAATGGAAAAGTAGCTCTTATCTTCCAACCTGCAGAAGAAGGAGGTGGTGGAGCTAAAGAAATGATTGATGACGGATTAGTAGAAAAATTTAATATTCAAGAATTCTATGGGATGCATAATATGCCAGGCCTAGAATTAGGTAGATTTTCTATAAAATCTGGAGATTTTTTTGCTGCAGCTGATACCTTTACTATTAAAATAGTTGGTAAAGGTGGACATGCCGCCAAACCTCAAGAAACAATAGACCCAATTGTAATAAGTAGTAATTTAGTAATGTCATTACAAAGCATTGCGTCAAGAAATATAAACCCCACCAAAGATGTAGTGGTTTCTGTATGTACTTTTCAAACAGATACAATTTCATTCAATGTTATACCAGAAATAGTCACCCTTAAAGGAACCTTGAGGACTTTTGATAAAGAGGTTCAAAATAATGCAAAAGATAAAATTTTTTCATTATCAAAATCTATTGCTGAGGCATATGGTGGAAAAGCTGAAATTGAATTTAATTATGGTTACCCTGTAATGAAAAATTCTTTTGATGATACAGAGATTGCAATGAGTGTTGCAGAAAAAGTAACCGGTAAAAAAACAATAAATGCTGAAAAAATAATGGGCGCTGAAGATTTCTCTTATATGTTGAATTCTGCCAAAGGAGCATATATCTTAATTGGTAACGGGGAGACTCCAAGTGTTCACAGTCCAACATATATTTTCAATGATGAAATTTTACCTATAGGCTCTTCATATTGGGCTGAATTGGTAGAAACAAAAATGCAATTATAATAGTAAGGAATTTTAAATGTCACTATACACTCCTTTCAACAAATGGGTAACCGATGAACATAAACTTTTCACTGATAGTGTACAAAAATTTTATAATGATGAAATGAGTCCTAATATTGAAGATTGGGTTAATAAAGGTGTAGTTTCAAAAACCTTTTGGGAAAAAGCCGGCTATGCTGGAATTATGTCAGGATCTGTTTCAGAAGAATATGGTGGAGTTGGAGGCGATATGGGCTTTGACTCAATCACTGTTTATGAACAATCCAAAACTGGAGACTCCAGCTGGGGTTATGGAATTCAATCTATAGTTATTCACTATTTAAACGAATATGGCACTAATGAACAGAAAAGTGAGTGGTTGCCAAAATTAATTGAAGGAAAAAGTATAGCATCTCTTGCTATGACAGAACCCGGTGCTGGCTCGGATTTACAAGCTATAAAAACTACTGCTAAAAAAGATGGAAATCAGTATACATTGAATGGTTCAAAAATTTTTATAACTAATGGTGGTTCAGCAGATTTAATAGTTGTTGCTGCTAAAACTGACCAATCAGCAGGAGCAAAAGGTATATCACTGGTTCTTTTAGATACAAAAAATGCAGAAGGTTTTAGCCGAGGAAAACCACTTAAAAAACTTGGCTTAAAAGGAAACGATACTGCAGAGTTGTTCTTTGATAATGTTAAAATTCCCCTTACTAATCTGATTGGAAATGAAGAGGGTCAAGGATTTTACCAAATGATGAACCAATTACCTTGGGAAAGGTTGCTTATTGGAATCACCGCATTAGGAGCCATTGATTTCGCGTTACAGGAAACCATTAAATATGTACAAGATAGAAAAGCATTTGGAAAACGAATTATGGACTTGCAAAATACAAGATTTAAACTTGCAGAAGCAAAGACCAAAGCAGAAGTATTTAGATCCTTTGTAAATGAATGTATAGCTCGTTTAATAAAAGGTAAATTAGATGCAGCAACTGCTTCAATGGCCAAATATTGGGGATCTCAAATCCAAAATGAAATTATGGATGAATGTTTGCAATTACATGGTGGCTATGGGTATATCCTGGATTATCCAATTTCTAGAATGTATGCGGATGCAAGAGTACAGAAAATATACGGCGGATCAAATGAGATAATGAAAGAATTAATTGCTAGATCAATTGATAAATAAAAATTTTTATACAAAAAACATACTTTAACCCACTGACCATCCCCCATCGATAATGTGAGTTTGGCCAGTTGTAAACATACTTTCGTCGGAAGACAAATACAAAGCCAAGCTAGCAATTTCATCAGATCTTCCTACTCTTCCAAGAGGCTGTCTGGCTATAAAATCCTTTTTGGCTTTTTCATAATCCCCCGTATCTTTTAATCTAGAATGTAAAGATGGTGTATCAACTGTACCAGGGCAAATAGCATTACATCTTATTCCCTCTTTTACATATTCAACAGCAACAGATTTAGTTAAACCAATAACTCCAGCCTTGGTTGTCCCGTATATAAATCGATTAGGCGCACCAATAATTGATGAAACTACAGAGGATATATTGATAATAGATCCTCCTCCCTTTTGTATCATTAAAGGTATTGCTGCTTGAATAGAATGAAACATTGATTTTATATTAAGAGAAACTGCAAATTCAAATTCCTCATCATTAGCATCTAAAATAGTTCCTGCATGAACAAAACCAGCGCAATTTATGAGTATGTCTGGATTAAAATTAGAAATTGTTTTTTGTAATTCAGTTTTATTTAAAACATCTAATTGTTTTTTTTCAGTTTCAATATCTTTTATCAATTCATAATTAACATCCGTAGCCAGAACTGAACCTTCTTCTTTAATAAATCTTTCTGTTATTGCTCTACCAATTCCTTGGCCTGCTGCAGTAATAAAGATTTTCTTACCACTCAATAACATAAGTATCTCCTATTATATAAAAAACTAAATTAATAAAGCTACATATTAATTTAAGCTACATATTAATTTGAAGCTTACATAACTGCTCCAATTTGCCAAGGGACAAATTCAAAATCACCTAACCCTTGAATTTCTGATTTTGTCTTATCACCCGAAGCAATATTTAACAACAGATTGTAGATGTTTTCTCCAACCTCTTTTATTGATTTATTTTCTGAAAGAATTACTCCTGCGTTTATATCCATGTCTTCATACATCTTGGCAAACATTTTAGAATTTGACGCAATTTTTATACAAGGTGATGGCTTTGAGCCAAAAGCAGAACCTCTACCAGTAGTGAAGGCTATAATATTGCAACCACTTGCTATTTGTCCTGTAACAGAAGCAGGATCATAACCTGGGCTATCCATGAAAACGAAACCTTTATCTTTAATAATTTCACCATATTTATAAATACCATTTAATTTTGATGTTCCAGCTTTTGATATTGCCCCCAACGATTTTTCAAGTATCGTGGTTATTCCACCCATCTTATTTCCTGGTGATGGATTGTTATCCATTGTTCCTAAGTTCCTTTTTGTATATCTTTCCCACCATTCAATTCTTTCCACTAACTTTTCCCCAATATTCTTATTTGCAGCACGCTTTATCAAGAGATGTTCAGCTCCATAAATTTCTGGTGTTTCAGCCAATACACCCGTTCCACCTTTTGAAATTAATAAGTCACATGCATAACCTAAAGCTGGATTAGCGGTAATTCCTGACCATGCATCTGATCCACCACATTGCAAACCGAGTGTTAAATCGGCAGCAGAGCAGATGCTTCTATTCATTTTATTAACTATGGGTAGCATCTTATGAATTTTCTCAATGCCTTTTTCCACTGTTTTTCTTAAACCACATAAATTTTGGATATTTAAAACTTGAAATTGTGGACCTTGTTTTATTTGGTAACTTTCTAGCAACCAATCAATTTGATTAATCTCACAACCTAATCCTACTAAAAGAACTCCAGCAACATTTGGATTTTTAGCATACCCCCACAAAACTCTTTGTAATGCCTCGAACCCATCACCATTATCAGCCATTCCACATCCAGTTGCGTGAACAAAAGCAGTCACATTGTCTACATTAGGATAGGCCTTAATTTTGTCATCAGAAAAATGCTCAGCTATCATTCTCGCTGCAGTAGCAGAACAATTTACCGATGTAAGAATAGCAATAGTATTTCTAGTTCCAACTAATCCATTGGATCGTTTAAAACCCATAAAATTAGATTTTATATTATCTAAATTTACATTTTTGGGAACATAATTATCAGAGAATTCATAGTTTTTGTCTACTTCTCTATAATCTACATTGTGAGTATGAATATGTTCACCCAAATTAATATTATTTTTTGCATATCCAATTATCTGGCCATACTTAATTATAGGCTCTCCTTCCAAAATAATTCTTGTTGACATTTTATGACCAAATGGAATTTGAGAAAGGGCACCCAAATCACCCTTTTGTAGATTTTTCCTGGCTACAGCTACATTGTCCTCGTTAGACAGTTTTAAAACAAAATTTTTCATAATTTCAAAATTTAAAAAATTAAAGTATTCTAAAATTTAACAATTATAAACTATAACAATTATGTTCTCAAATATTATAAAAATAAAATTTGCATATAACATGTTTTTTATTGCTTGAATGAACCAGTTATGTAAAAAGTATCCTAATTTGAATGTATTTAGATCAGTAGCTGATTTTTAGAGAGTGTTAAATTATGAAGTTAGTTCGTTTTGGGGATAAAGACAAAGAAAAACCAGGATTAATTGATCCAGAAGGTAATATGAGAGATTTATCTGATTACTTTTCTGATTTTACTCATGAAGGCGTATCATTAACAACATTGGAAAAAATCAAGAATGTTGACTATAACAAACTTCCAAAAGTTCCAAGAACTTCTCGATTAGGAAGTTGCTTAGCTGATACTCCTAATTTTTACTGTATTGGATTAAATTATGCAAATCATGCAAAAGAAACTAATGCAGATATTCCTAAAGAGCCAATTGTTTTTTCCAAAGCTACGACATCCATAAACGGGCCAAATGATAATGTGATTATACCAAAGGGTTCAGTAAAAACTGACTGGGAAGTAGAACTTGGAGTGATTATAGGTGAACATTGCCAATATGTTTCTGAAAAAGATGCTCTTTCGTTTGTTTCAGGATATTGTATTGTAAATGATGTTTCCGAAAGATCATACCAATTTGATAGAGGTGGGCAATGGATAAAAGGGAAATCAGCACAAACATTTGCTCCTATTGGTCCTTTTTTGGTTACCGCAGAAGAAATTGAAAATCCTCAAAATTTAAATTTACAACTTAAACTGAATAACAAAGTTGTTCAAAAATCAAATACATCAGATATGATATTTACTGTAAGCCAGATCATATCACACTTATCTCATTTTATGATACTTCGTCCTGGCGACATAATAGCAACTGGGACACCAGAAGGAGTAGGAATTGGTATGAAGCCACCTGTTTTTTTAAAAGATGGCGATATTATGGAACTTGAAATTGACTTCCTTGGATCACAAAAACAAAAAGTTATTGATCACCGATAATTAATTTAATTCTGGCACTAAAGTTAAGGGCTTACCATTTTCGAAGTAATTTAAAATATTTTGAAATTGTAACTCCCCCATTGCTTTTCTTGTTTTTATGGTGGCAGATGCTTGGTGTGGTTGCATAAAGACATTATTTAATCCAAAAAAACGCTTATTTATCCTTGGTTCATTTAAAAAAACATCTAATCCTGCTCCATATATTCTATCATTCTCTAAAGCATCTAATAAGGAGTTTTCATCTATTACTGAACCTCTTGAAATATTAATAACTATTCCATCTTTACCAAGAGCCTTCAGAAAATCTGCAGAAACAAAGCCATTGGTTGAATCTCCACCTTTTAAAGCAACAAATAAATTTTCAACATTAAGACATAATTTAAGAGGGTCATTATGGTATATCCATTTACTAGAAACTTTTTTTGGTTTTC
>Ga0208390_1000524_pt1 | contig 13956 bp, 16 predicted proteins | sample Knorr_S7_td_Surf_FD_185594 | JGI IMG/M metagenome (GOLD analysis project Ga0208390, IMG submission 185594) | Marine microbial communities from Southern Atlantic Ocean transect - Knorr_S7_td_SurfaceA_ad_6m_LV_A (SPAdes) (version 2) | ecosystem: Environmental > Aquatic > Marine > Oceanic | place...
TTTTAAACTCTTTTTCATAATCCTTATCAAAATTACTTTCGTCTCTTAATTCAAAATTCCCACCAGGATTAACCTTGTTGAAAGCAAGTTGTCCGTAGTAGGTCATTGGAAATTTTGCTGCATCTGAATAAAACTTATTTGCAGTTTCTTTTTCATTTAATTTTTCATATGACTCTCCTAACCAATATGCTCCTCTAGCTAAGCTTATCGGATATCCAACATTGTTATAAAAGTTTTGAAAATGACTAATCGCATATTCAGGTGATTTTAAAAATGTTAGAGCTATCCACCCAGATAACCATTCAGCTTCAGCAAAAGATGGACCAGATGATAATGAATGTTCACTTGCAACCTTATATGCTGTCTTATATCTTTTTTTGTAAATTAAACTTCTAGTCACACTTTCTCTCTGTTCCCACCATTTATCTGGTCTTATCATTTGTGACTCAGTTTTATTTGCATTTTGATATAATATCTCTAAAGATCCCTCTAATCGTCCTCTTCGGTTTCTCCATCTTAATCTATCAAACTCTAGACCAGGATCTTTTTTTAAATATTGAGGCACCTTTGCTATTGCATTGTCTACACCGTAAGAGTTGCTCATTAAAATTTGTCTTGCATTATAAAGAGCCCTTTGATCTGTAGGCAAATACTTAAGCATTCTTTTTAGATCCCAGTATTTCCTTTCCCATGCTAAATAATCTGCTCTTTTTACATGATCATCAGATGTAATAAATTTTTTAAATTTAGCTCTATAATAACCTAAATCATTCTTTCTAATTTCAGCGGTTATCCATCCGTCTTTTACTAATTCTTTAACTTTTTCTAATTTTCCTTGTTCTAAATAGGCTTCAGCTAATTTAATTTTACCCAAACCTCCTAATGGAGGATATTTTTCAAACCAATTAATTATTGATGTAGGTGAATTATTTCTTAAATATATTTTTTCTTCAGCTAAATATCTTATTCTATTAATTCTTGGATAATAGTCATTCTGTTCTATAAATTTTTTATACTCATTGAAGCTAGCCCCATTTCTAGTTGTTTTTAAATGCATCCAAGTAATAAGTTTTCTAAATTCACTATCTTTAACCCTTTGCGCGCTTTTCAGCGCACTGTTCCATTTTTTTTCTTTTATGAATTTGATTGTTTCTTTTGCTTTCTCAAAGTCCTTTTTGTTTAAAACTTTTGAACTTTCAATTTCTTTAGAGGACACTTTATAAGTAATTGGTTTTTTTTGTGGTAGTACAAATAAAGATACTTTTTTTGTTGTGTTTTCTTTAACATTTTCTTTAGCTAATTCTTTATCGTCTTTTTTTTGCTCACTTACTTCAGGTTTATTATCTACTTTTTTTTCCAAAACCGGTTTTGGTTCTGGCAAATTCTTGTTTAAAACATTTTGTATTTCTTTTTGAGATTTCTTAAAAATGGATGGTTTTTTTTGAGGGAAAATGAAATTTGTTTCAGAATAAACGCTATCAATATTTAAAATTGAGAATAAAACCACTAGACTAATTAATCTATTAAGCATAAGTTTAAGGATATCTACCTTATATTATTTTATGCTTAAAGGATCAATTGTTGCTTTAATTACTCCATTCAAAGATGATAATCTTGATGAGAACACTTACAGAAATCTTATTAATTATCACTTAAAAAATGGAACTAATGGGTTAGTGCCAGGGGGCACAACTGGAGAATCTCCAACTTTATCTCATAGTGAACATAAAAAAATTATAGAAATCTCAGTAAGTGAGTGCAAAGGTAAAATACCAGTTATAGCAGGAACAGGCTCAAATTCGACAGACGAGGCTGTTGATCTATCTAAGTTTGCCGAGAAAGCCGGATCCGATGCTTTACTTGTAGTAACACCATACTACAACAAACCAACTCAAGAAGGTTTATATCAACACTATAAAAAGATTAATGACAGTGTCGGTATACCAATTATCATTTACAATATTCCATCTAGATCGGTTATAGACATGTCAGTCGAGACAATGTCAAAACTTTATGAACTTAAAAATATAGTTGGAGTTAAGGATGCCACTGGAGATCTAAAAAGAGTTGATCAACAATTAAAAGCCATGGGCAGGGAATTTATTCAACTTACTGGAAATGATGACAATGCTTTAGAATTTAATAAACGAGGTGGAGTTGGAGCAATCGGCGTCACAGCAAATATAGCTGCAAAATTGTCTTCTGATTTTCAAAAAGCTTGCACTAATAATATTAATCAAGCAAATGAAATAGACAAACTTTTACAACCATTGCATTCAGCATTATTTATTGAAAGTAATCCTTCCCCAGTTAAATATGCTGCGTCTTTACTAGGCATGTGCAATCCTTCAGTAAGGTTGCCATTAGTCGAGATAAGAGAAGAAACTAAAAAAAAAGTATCTCAAGCACTTAAAGTAGCAAAATTACTTTAATGAGACAGATCAAGTCACCTGGAAAAAAAATAATTTGTTTGAACAGAAAAGCAACTTTTAATTATTTTTTTTTAGAAATTTTCGAAGCAGGAATATCTTTAAAGGGATCTGAGGTAAAGTCTCTTAGAGATGGAAAAGGTAGTATAGCTGACTCTTATGCAATTGATAATAATGGTGAGCTCTTTTTAATTAATTCCCATATACCATTATATAGACAGTCTTCATATAACAACCATAATCCTAAAAGCGACAGAAAACTTTTGCTAAATAAAAAAGAAATTAATAAACTTATAGGAAGAATAAATCAGGATGGTTTGACTTTAATTCCAACTAAAATGTATTTTAGTAAAGGCAAAGTAAAAGTAGAAATTGCAGTTGCAAAAGGAAAAAAACTCTATGATAAAAGACAAGTTAAGAAGACAAAAGATTGGAATAGAGAAAAGGCAAGATTACTAAGCCGAAATAATAGATGATACACCTTAACTTAGGCTCAAACCTTAATTCAACTTTTGGAACAAGATTTGAAAATATCACTATAGCAATAAATTTATTATTAGAAAGAAAAATTAAAATACTAAAAGTTTCAAATTTTTACGAAACCCCCTCTTATCCTAATCAAAAATTACCAAAATATTTAAATATTGGGGTTCTTGCAGATTTTAAAAATGACCACAACGTACTTTTAAAGAATATAAAATTGATCGAAAAAAAACTTGGAAGAACAAAAACAAAAAAAAATGATCCTAGAGTTATAGATATAGATATAATTGATTTTAAAGGTATTATAAAGGACTCAACTAAATTAAACATACCACATCCAAAGGCATATCTAAGAAACTTTGTTTTATACCCGATATTAGAAATAGATCCTAATTGGTCACATCCAATTCTTAAGAAAAACGCCCAATTTTTAATAGATAAATTAAGTCAAAAATCTAGGATTGAGATTACAAGATTACATAAAAATGTTAATATTCAAATATGATTAACAATAACGAATTAATTGATCAGATCAAATCTTATAATAAATTCTTAAATTCAGACTCGTTAAATAAAGCTTATAGTTTTGCATTAGAAGCTCATCAAAATCAAAAAAGAGAGGAGGGAGTTCCATATATTATTCATCCTGTGGCTGTTGCAAAAATATTAACTGAATTAAAACTAGATAGCGCTACTATTACAACAGGATTGCTTCATGATACCATCGAAGACACCAATGTAACCTATGAAACTGTAAAAAAAGAATTCGGAGAAGAGGTAGCCAATTTAGTTGATGGTGTCACAAAGATATCAGCACTAGAAAACAAAGCATCGAGCGACTCTAAGGCTGAAAATTTTAGAAAACTAATTTTAGCAACATCCAAAGATATAAGAGTTTTATTAGTTAAGCTTGCAGATAGACTTCATAATATGAGGACGATACAATTTGTTAAAGACAAAGAAAAAATAATTAGAAAAGCAAAAGAAACAATGGAAATTTATGCCCCATTAGCTGATAGAATGGGAATGAACAGAATTAGAGATGAGTTGGAAGACTTATCTTTTTCTGTATTAAATAAACCTGCGAGAGATTTAATTTTAGAAAGATTAAATTTTATCAAAAATAACAAAGACGACACATTTAATTCTATTTCAAAAGAATTAATAGACCTTTTAAAAAAAAATGGAATTACTGCAACAATTACTGGAAGGGAAAAAACTCCGTTTTCTATTTGGAGAAAGATCCAGAATAAGAAAATCTCTTTAGAACAATTAACAGATATCATTGGTTTCAGGGTAATTGTTAAAACTGTTGAGGACTGTTATAAAACTTTAGGTATATTTCACAGTAGATTTCCAACAATACCGGGAAAGTTTAAAGATTATATATCAACCCCTAAAATAAATAATTATAAATCTATACACACAGCTGTAATAGGTCCAAAAAAAAATCGTATAGAAATACAAATTAGAACCTTTGAAATGAACGAGTTTGCTCAAAGGGGAATAGCATCTCACTGGAAGTATAAATCATCTGAAAAATTTTCAGATTTATCATGGAAAGAATACGATTGGTTGAGAGACTTAGTTGAAATAATAGAGGCAGGAACAAGTCCTGAGCATTATTATGAATTTACCAAATTACAAATGTTTCAGGAAAACGTATTTTGCTTCACACCAAAAGGAGCGGTAATAAAACTTCCAAAGAAAGCTACACCAATTGATTTTGCGTATGCAGTTCATACTAAAATTGGTAACAGTGCTGTAGGTTGCTCAATAAATGGTAGTCATGCTACTTTGCAAACAATTTTAAAGAATGGAGATTTAGTAAATATTGAAACTTCAAAAAATGCTACTCCATCTATGCACTGGCTTATGTCATCTGCTACTGGAAAAGCTCGTTCCGCTATAAGAAGATATTGGCAAGACAAATCAACTGAAAATGTAAACGGAGTTGAAAAAAACTATTCAAGCACAATAGAAGTGGATTTACCACACAAACCTGGTGCTTTAGGCCATATAAGTTCTTTAATAGGCCTTAATAAAGGAAATATAATAAACATAGAAATGTTAAAAAGAAAAAAAGAATATTTAACTTTTTCATTCGATTTACAAATTAAAGATTTGAAAAATTTTACAAACTTGATAAGTCAAATAAAGCAAAGTGATTTAAAATTTAAAATTATTCGACATAAACAGAAAAAAAATGCTTTCATCAGAAGAATCTTTGAAAATTTTACGAGAAACTAATGCTCTTTTAGAAGGGCATTTTATTTTATCTTCTGGATTGCATAGTCCGTCCTATGTTCAATGTGCTCAATTAATGAGCAAGCCAATCAAAGCAGCTAAAATTTGCACTTCATTATCTGAAAAAATTAAAAAAAACTTTGAAAATTTTGATTTGATTTTATCTCCAGCTATGGGTGGAGTTGTAATTGGTTATGAGATGGGGCGTCTTTTAAATAAAGAAACTATTTTTTCAGAAAGAGTAAGCGGTAAATTACAATTAAGAAGAGATTTTGTAATTAAAAAAAATCAAAAAGTGTTAATAGTAGAAGACGTCATTACAACCGGCAAATCAAGCTTAGAATGCTCAAAAATAGTTTCAGATTTTAATGCAAAAGTTATTGGATTTGCATGTCTAATAGACAGATCAAAAGGTAATTCGTCTGTAAAACAAAAAATTATTTCACAAGTACAACTCAACATTCCTACTTATACTAAGGATAATTTGCCGGAAGATCTTTTAAAAATTCAGGCAGTAAAACCTGGAAGCAGAACTTTATAAATGAATAGGATTAAACTTGGAGTAAATATTGATCACGTAGCTACTGTAAGAAATGCTCGAGGCGATAACTACCCCAGTCCATTACGTGCAGCTATCTTTGCTCAAAAAAGTGGAGCAGATTCTATCACAATTCACCTAAGGGAGGATAGAAGGCATATAAATGATCTAGATCTTAAAAAAATTAAATCTAAACTTAAAATCCCTTTAAATTTAGAAATCGCCGCAACCAAAGAGATGTTAGAAATAGCTTTGAAAAATAAACCAAATTTTATTTGCATTGTACCAGAAAAAAGGGAAGAAATTACCACTGAAGGCGGTCTAAATTTAAAATACAGGAAAGATTTTTTAAAAAAAATAATTTCAAAATTTAAAAAAAATAAATCTAAGGTTAGTTTATTCATTGAACCTAGCATAAGCGATATTAAAGTCTCTAAATCTTTAAATGCAGATACTGTTGAATTACATACAGGAAAATTCTGTAATTTAGTAAATCGAAAAAAAAATTATAAAAGTGAATTAAAAAAAATCAAAAAAGCTGTTAATTTTGGGAACACTTTAGGACTAAATGTTCACGCTGGTCACGGCTTAACTTTTCAATCAGCAAAAATTTTATCAAAAATAAAAGGCATTAAAGAATTTAACATCGGGCATTTTCTGATTGGAGAGTCAATTTTTTTAGGCATGAGAAATACAATTAAAGAATTTAGAAGAATTATAAAATAATGAAAATTTACGGAGTTGGAACAGATATCGTTAAAATTAAAAGAATAAAAGACTCTATCAAAAAAGAATCATTTATTACGAGAATATTTAATGATGTTGAAATTTCAAAATGTAATAAAACAATTAAAAGATATAATTGCTATGCTAAAAGATTTGCTGCAAAAGAGGCTTTTTCTAAAGCATTAGGAACAGGTATTTCAAAAGGAATAAATTTCAATGAAATAGTAGTTTTAAATGAAAAAAATGGAAAACCATTTATTAAACTTTTAAAAAAAACAAAAGAAAAAGTTGAAAAAAAATTAAAAAAAAAAAAATTTAAAATTTCTTTATCTTTAACTGACGAAGATAAATATGCAGTAGCATTCGTAACAATCTCTATATGAAGAAAAAATTAGTTAATTTAATAATTGAAAATTTAAAAACTCTATTTGGGGCTTTAATAATAGCAATTATTATAAGATCTTTAATTATTCAGCCTTTTTATATTCCTTCTTCCTCCATGGAGCCTACTTTATTAATAGGAGATAGAATTTTTGTAAGCAAATACTCTTATGGTTTTAGCAAACATTCATTTCCATTTAGCCCAAATTTTTCAGATAATCGTTTTTTCTCAAAAAAGCCAGAACAAGGAGATCTAGTTGTTTTTAAAACACCAGCAGATAATAGAACAGATTATATTAAAAGGCTCATTGGTTTACCAGGAGATGAAATACAGTTTGTCGAAGGAGATATTCTGATTAATAAAAAGAAAATCTTAAGAAAAGAAACTAAAATTTCCCAAGCCATAAGATGTGGTAATTATAACTTGGAAACTAAAATTTTCATTGAAACTTTACCGAACGGAGTTAAATATATGGCTGCGTATAATAAAAATGGAACATTACAAAACACGAAAAAATTTAAAGTTCCTCAAGATCATTATTTTTTGATGGGTGATAACCGAGATTGTTCAAAAGACAGTCGATTTTTAGATGATGTAGGATATGTTAAAAACTTAAATTTAGTTGGCAAGGCAAAAATAATATTTTTTTCAAACGATACCAAAAAAAGTAGTCTACTAAAATTTTGGAATTTACGCGATTCTTTTAGATTTGAAAGAACTTTCCAAGGCTTAAAATGAGCAAATTAACCAAAGAGCTTGAAGAAATTTTAAAATATGATTTCAAAAATAAAAGCTTATTAAATCAAGCATTAACTCATAAAAGTTTTGATAATAATAATAATAACGAAAAGTTAGAATTTTTAGGTGACAGAGTTTTAGGTCTAATAATTTCAAAAAAACTTATCGACAAATATCCAAATGAGAAAGAGGGAATAATAGATAAAAAATTTGCAAATCTTGTTAATAAAAAAACATGTGTAAATATAGCCAAAAAATTAAATTTAAAAAAATACTTATTTCTTGGTTCCTCCAATAAAAATTTAGAGAGATCAAGTGATAAAATTTTGAGTGACAGTCTCGAAGCTATTGTAGGTGCAATTTATTTAGATGGAGGTCTTAAATATTCAGAAAAATTTATTTTAAATTTTTGGGAAACTTTTATTGATAACTCTATAGTTACACTTATAGATTCAAAAACAAAACTCCAAGAGTACAGTTTAAAAAAATTTAAGATATTACCTAAATATACATTTTTTAAGAAAACTGGACCGCAACATAAACCATTATTCAAAACCGAAGTACAAATACCTGAGTCAAAAAAAATAATCGGAATTGGTTCATCAAAAAAAAATGCACAACAAAATGCAGCTGCCAAATTAATTAAATTATTAGATATATGAATTGGGAAGATGAGTGTTACCTTTTAAGTAAAAGAAAATTCAGAGAGAATGCCAATATAATTAATGTTTTTTCTCCATCTAAAGGGAAAATATCAGGATTAGTTTATGGAGGTAATTCAAGAAAGATAAAAAATTATCTACAATTATCCAACAAGCTTCATATAGTGCATAATTCTAAAAATGATAATAAATTAGGATATTTTAAGACAGAACTAATTAAACCAATTTCCCCATTATTTTTTAATGATAAAGAGAGAACTTCTGCTTTGGTATCCATATGCTCAATTTTAAATGTTTTATTACCAGACTCTCAACCTTACAAAAAAATTTATATTTCATTAGAAAATTTTATAAATGCAATAAATTTCGAGAATTGGATAATTTTATTTATTTTTTTTGAATTAAATCTTATTAAGGATCTTGGATTTGATCCAAACCTAGATAAATTTAACCAAGCTGATTTAATTGAGGATATTATTAAAGTTAAAATTGATAATTATACTTATGAAATTCCAAAGTTTTTAATCTTAAAAAAATTACCAAATAAACTATCGAACCACATAATAAAAAAATCGTTATATTTTACGAGAAACATAATTCAAAATAAATTTTTTATTCCAAATAATTTACCTTTTCCTAAATCAAGGATATTACTTGAAAATTATTTTTGATTATTGCTTTATTTTTTTCGCAATATCTATTGCGAAATAAGTTACTATAGCACAAGCACCAGCTCTTTTAAAAGATATCAAGCTCTCAATTATTGATTCTTCCGTTAAAATTTTTTTCTCTATAGCATTTTTTATCAAGGAGTACTCACCTGAAACTTGGTAAGCTATTATTGGTATTTTAAAACTATTTTTTATTTTACTTATGATATCAAGATATATCAAACCTGGTTTAACCATTATCATGTCAGCTCCTTCTTTTATATCTAGACCAACTTCTCTAAAACTTTCAGAAGTATTTTTATAATCCATTTGGTAAGTAGCTTTATCTTTTTTTAACTTTGACTTACTTCCAACTGCATCTCTAAAAGGCCCGTACAAACTTGATGCAAATTTAACGGCATATGACAATATACTCACATCCTGAAAATTATTTTTATCTAAGGCTTTTCTTATCACCCCTATTCTTCCATCCATCATATCAGAAGGTGCAATTACATCGCAACCCATCCGAGCCTGTAATAAAGCTTGTTTTACCAAAATCTCAATTGTTTTATCGTTATCAATTTTTTTGTTAATTATAATTCCGTCATGACCATGTGACGTATAAGGATCTAAAGCAACATCACACATAATTCCAATTCCAGGAAATTTTTTCTTTATGAATCTTAGACTTTCACAAATCAAATTATTAGGATTAAGAGCCTCTGTACCCAAAATATTTTTTTTTTTATTTGAGATATAAGGAAACAAAGCAATCATTGGTATTTTATTTTTTTTTACCTCTTTTAAAATTTTAGGCAATTTATCAACTGAATATCTTTTAACACCAGGCATTGATTTGATAGAATCAATCTTATTTTTACCTTCCCTTACAAAGATTGGCATTATTAAATCATTGCTTGAAATACTGGTTTCTGAGACCAGTTCCCTCAACCACTTGCTTTTCCTTAACCTTCTAAGCCTAGTTTTTGGGTAAGAACCTAAGATTTTCATGTAAAGCCTGATATTTATAATGCGACAAATATATTATTATAATTTTAATTAGTGTAATTTAATTAATATTTATGAGCAATATAAAATTAAATAAATTCTTTAAAACTGTATGTATTGCCTCAGACCATGCAGGTTTTAGTCTTAAAGAGGAAATTAAAGACTTCTTAGTAAATAAAAAAGTTTCTATTTTTGACATTGGTCCATTTAACGATAAATCAGTCGATTACCCTGATTATGCAAAAAAACTCGGAAATAGAGTAAAATTAAAAAAGAGCGATGTTGGAATACTGGTATGTGGATCTGGCACTGGAATGGCCATAAGTGCCAATAAAATCAAAACAATTAGAGCAGCGGTATGTTATAATTTAAAATCAACTAGATTGTCTAGACAACATAATAATGCTAATATAATAGCATTGGGTTCAAGATTAACAAAAAAAAAACTATCCTTAAAATTAGTTGAAGTTTTTCTTAAAACTAAATTTGAGGGGGGAAGGCATTTAAAAAGAATTAAAAAAATATAAATATGTCTATAGCACTTAAATTAAATAAATATTTAAATAGCTTTTTCAAATTAGATTTAAAAAACGCCGATAAAGAATTATACAAATCTATTGAAGAAGAATTTATAAGGCAACAAAATCATATAGAGTTGATAGCTTCTGAAAATATTGTTTCAAAAGCTGTATTAGAAGCTCAAGGATCAGTATTAACAAACAAATATGCTGAAGGTTATCCGGGAAAAAGATATTATGGCGGATGTGAACACGTTGACATTTCTGAAAATCTAGCAATCGAGAGAGCTAAAAAATTATTTAATTGTAATTTTGCGAATGTACAACCGCACTCAGGCGCTCAAGCTAATGGCGCAGTGTACCTTGCTTTATTAAAACCTGGCGATACCACATTAGCTATGAGTTTGAATTCTGGCGGACATTTAACTCATGGAGCTAAACCTGCTCAGTCTGGAAAGTGGTTTAATGCTTTACATTACGAGGTTGATAGAAAAACAGGTCTAATTGATTATGAAAGTGTGGAAAAAATTGCCATGGAGAGTAAACCAAAACTTATAATTGCAGGTGGTAGCGCATATTCTAGAGTAATAGATTTTAAAAAGTTTAGAGAAATTTGTGATAAAGTAGGAGCATATCTCCTTGTAGATATGGCACACTTTTCAGGCTTGGTGGCTGGAGGAGCTTATCCTAATCCTACAAAATATGCTGATGTGGTTACATCGACCACTCATAAAGTTTTAAGAGGTCCTAGAGGAGGAATAATTTTAACAAATAGAGAAGATTTAATAAAAAAATTTAATAGTGCAATCTTTCCAGGTTTACAAGGCGGACCTCTTATGCATGTAATTGCTGCAAAAGCAGTTTGTTTCAAAGAAGCGTTATCAGAAGATTTTAAAGTGTATACAAATAATGTTATCAACAATGCCAAAATTCTCTCAGAAAGATTAACAGAAAAAGGTTTTAAAATTTTTTCGGGAGGAACAGACACTCATTTAATGCTAATAGATCTTAGGTCATTCGGTGTTACAGGTAAAGATGCTCAAGCATCATTAGGAAGAGCAAACATAACTTGTAACAAAAATGGAATACCATTTGATAGTGAGAGCCCAATGATAACTTCAGGTATTAGGTTAGGTACACCAGCATGCACAACAAGGGGTTTTGGTTCAAATGAATTTAAATTAGTTGGAGATTTAATTTTTAAAGTTGTTGAGGGTCTTAGCAAAAACAAAGAAGATAACTCAAAAATAGAAAAAGAAGTTCAAAAAGAAATAATTGAACTTTGTTCTTCTTTTCCTATATATAGTAGTTAAAGAATTTATGCTTTGTCCATTTTGTAGAGAAAAAGACACTTCAGTAGTTGACTCACGCCCAACAGAAGATGGCACAGCTATAAGGAGAAGAAGATTATGTGGTTGTGAAAGAAAAGAGAGATTCACAACTTTTGAGCGCGTTCAGTTCCAAGAATTGACAGTAATAAAAGGTAATGGAAAAAGAGAGCCTTTTGATAGAGATAAAATTTCTAAATCAATAAGAATAGCCACTAGAAAGAGACCTCTAGACTCCGAGACTATTGAGAAATTTATTTCAAAAATTGTAAGGAATCTTGAGGGACTTGGCGAGAGCGAGATACCAACGCCGACCATAGGAAAATTTATTATGGAAGGACTTTCAGCTTTAGATAAAGTTGCCTATGTCAGATTTGCCTCAGTTTACAAAAACTTCAAAGAGGCTAAGGACTTTGAGGAGTTTGTAGGCAATATAGATGACAACAAATCGTAAATTATATTCAAATTTAGCATTTAATTTGGCTGAAAATCATCTTGGTAGAACAGGGGTTAATCCTTCAGTTGGATGCGTAGTAGTTAAAAATAATTCTGTAATCAGCTCTGGTGTAACAGATATTAATGGGAGACCTCATGCTGAATACATTGCATTGAATAAAAATTTAAATTTCAAAGATAGTGATATGTACGTAACTTTAGAACCTTGTGCTCATCACGGTTTAACTCCGCCGTGTACAGATATTATTAAAAATAAAAAAATCAAAAATGTTTTTTATAATAATAAAGATCCAGATTTAATAACCAGAGGCAAAGCTAAAAAAATATTTAAAACAAAAAAGATTAATTTTAGATTAATTAAAGGAGTAAGAGATAATTTTTACAAATCCTATTTTTTAAATAAAAAAAAAAATTTACCTTTATTAGATGCTAAGTTGGCAATTTCAAAAGATTATAATTCAATAAATATAAAATCTAAAAGAATTACTAATAATAGATCTAAAATTGTGACGTTTTTGTTAAGATCAAAATACGACGGTATAATTTCTACTGCAAAAACTATAAACGAGGATAATGCTTTATTGAATTGTAGAATAAAAGGTTTAAACAATAATAAACCTGATTTACTTATTATTGATAGAAATTTAAATCTCAAAAAAAACTTAAAATTTCTTAAAATAGCAAACAAACGAAAGACTTATATATTCACTTCATCAAAAAATACAAAAAAGATTTCTTTTTTTAAAAATAAAAAGTGTAAAGTTATCCATATTAATAAGTTAAAAAGCAAAAATGATTTTTTAAATCTTTTCAATATTATTTTTAAATTAGGAAAAAGAAGAATATTAGTTGAAAGTGGATTAATATTTTTAACTCAACTATTTAAATTAAAATTAGTTAATGAATTATATTTATTTATGTCTAATAAAAAATTAGGAAATAAAGGTTTAAATAATATTTATACAAATTATTTGAGAAAATTTCAGCTAAATAATAAAATAAGAGTTAATCTCAATGACGATAAACTTTATAAGATAAAGCTTTAAGATGTTTAATGGAATAATTTTCAATTTAGGAGAGATAATTTCTATTAAAAAATATTCAAAAAGTATTTTAATATGCGTAAAGACAAACCTAAATCTTAAAAAATCAGAGTTAGGATCCTCAATTAGTTGTAACGGAGTTTGCTTAACAATTTCAAAAGTTTCAAAAAGAAATATATTTTTTTATGTATCAAATGAAACTATTAGAAGATCGAATTTTAAAAATTTAAAAGTTGGTGATAAAGTTAATTTAGAAAAATCACTTGTCTATGGTCAAAAAATCTCAGGTAATTTTACCCAAGGTCATGTCGATACAACAGCGATTATAAGAAAAATTACATTTATAGATAAATCTTGGTCATTAAAGCTAAAACTATGTGATAAAAAAATGAAAAAATTTTTAGTAGAAAAGGCATCTATTTCAATCAACGGGGTGTCACTTACAATCGCAAAAGTATCAAGTATTTATTTCTATTTGAACATTATTCCACATACTTTAAAACTAACTAACCTCAAAGATCTTAAAAAAAATGATTTAGTTAATGTCGAATTAGATATTTTTGGAAAATATATATATAAATACAGTATTTAAAATGTCAGTTAATAAATTTTCACCAATAACTTCAATTATTCAAGACGCTAAAAAAGGCAGAATGTTCATATTAGTAGATGATAAAGATAGAGAAAACGAGGGAGATTTAATAGTTCCAGGTTCTAAATGTAACTCTAGAAGTATAAAATCTCC